>ERZ724508.65-NODE-65-length-69639-cov-6.274330_pt1 | contig 69639 bp, 100 predicted proteins | sample MGYA00376041_ERZ724508 | MGnify/ENA primary metagenome ERZ724508 (study PRJEB28724, sample SAMN07190887) | wastewater metagenome | isolation source: effluent of sewage treatment plant in Hong Hong | place: USA: Christiansburg, Virginia | collected 2016-03-01 ...
CTCAATGCCTTTTTCAGTATATCACAGTGAAGAATCACAAAAGCTGGCATAAAATGCTGAGTCCTTCTTGTAGATGTAGTTCCGAATATCCAAGTCATCAAACAGTCGCTTCTTTGCGTCGTTGCGATCCATAATTAGCTCCTCCTGCGGTCTACGTGGGCTCTCGAAGATCTTCTTCAGTCGAGAACGGGAGTCACCTCTCCCCTTCGAGTCACTTCTCGAGCCACCCAGTGCAATATGCTCACCCTGAGTGAGCTGGCTCGTAGTGATTCGCACCGATTCAGTTGCGCTGGCTTGCTTATGTTTAAGCTCTGGGACAGGTACGATTTCTACCGTTACTGGCTTATTTTCTGTCTGACTGGTGTAGCTATGACTGCTTTTGAGTAAATGAGGTTGCGGAAGGCACATGTCCCTTAATCGAGGCATCCCGACCTCCATTAGTAGAGCCTGAAGCCTTCTGACCTATTCACTAGTAGCGACCTTTGTGTCTAAACCCATGAATAATGGTTTTATCTGCTCCTCCTTTAGCGTCTTTTTCGAGAGCAGAGGAGTTAACAGTACGAACCATTCTCTAAACTTTCCTTCCTTTTTGTATGCCTTGATCAAAGCCACAAGCTCCTCAACCGACAAACTGTCAAGATTTATCCTAACTTAGCTGCACCGTTACGTCAACGGGTCGAGATTCTCGACAAGATAGTTCATGATGAAAGTGTAGACCTGCTCAAGGTTGCAGTAGACAGTCAGGTCGACCCGCTTCTTGCCGATTTCGGTGAGCTGGTTACTGTTGAACTCTAAAAGGTCCACGCACTCATTGTCGTCGATGTTGATAAGACTCACCCGCAGGTCTGACTCGTAGACGTCCTCTTCGATCTTTGTGACTAGCTTTAAGTACAACACCCCTATCTTGACGAAGTCGTTGCGCTGATACTGTGTGGCAACAGCAACACTCCTTGAAGACTCAGTTGCAGTACTTGAACGAGTCACTGGTTCGTCTGACTGTGAACCCAGCATCCCGTTGAGTGTCTCCGCTTCGGTCGCAACTCGTTCCATCAAAAGCGAGATTGTGAGTTTTCGCTGACCGTTGCTATCTGTGCCTGCTTGCGCTGCTAGTCTCCAATCGTAGTCAATAAACTTGAACACTTTGGTCTTCTTGTTTTCTATTTCCTTGAGTCCGACGAGTTTCCAGGCTAAGTTGGCGTGGATCTGCTCTACATATCATCCTAGTTTACGGTTTATCTTCTTCTTGAGGACATGCTCATGTAGATGCCTGCAGAGCTGTGTGACATTCGCGCAGTTCTTCATAGCGAGAATGAGTCTGAACATTTCGTGCTTCTGTTGGTTGCCGCCTTTCTTAAGTAGCTTCAGAGCCCTGTCTAGGATCTCTGAAAGGATCTTTTAATTGATCTTCCTGAGCTATTGGTCGTGTCTGTCGTAAAGTCGGTATAAGTTGGCTGCGATGTAGCTCGTGCAACTATTCAGGAGGTTGTACCAAAACTTGGGTCCGTCAGAGCAATGCTTCAGCTTCTTCTGACTCTCGAAGAACGCCACGAATATGGTTTAGTCGTTGAGATGAGGCACCACAACCTCCTGAATAAGCTTTTCGAGGAACTGCTACAGGTGCAATAGGTCGCCCAACCACAACAGCTTCTGCAGTTCCGTTGGTGATGAATGGTCAACTTGGCTGAGCTCACCTGATGCAAGAAAGCGTTAGAGCTTTTGAAAAAGTGGTAAAGTGACCCAACTGGGTAGCGTTGTTTTCTTCGACTGTATCGCCATTACGTACGCTTTTGCGCTCCTCCTTCGAATCGCTAGTAGGCGGCAGCATCTCCTTCTTCAGCCGTTTCTACTGTCCTTCCACCACGAACAACGCATCTACCTAACTACCAGCTTACATTCGGTCGGCAGCATACTGTATTCCTGTTATTATAATTAGATAGATAGATTGTGTAAGTCGGGAAGCCGGACGGCGATCAGGGTGGTCACCCGACCACAGACTCAACCATGTTACATCTTGTCCTTCTGGCCCTTCTGCAGCTCTTATAATTATGCCGCCTGAACTTTCAAATTGAACGGGTTCAGCATCCTTAAGGCAACCCCTAGACTCAAGACTATCCCCACTAGCTCACAATACCTCAAGATAAGGATTATTGCCAGCCGACAGGATCCTCATTAGGTCAAAAAGGTTGTCCATCGTTATGCTTAATTGATTTGAAATTCAAAGATGAACAGGACCATTATAGGTGCTCCCTGCAGAAGGCTTCCACGACCTGCCGTTCGTTACTCCGATCGAAAGGAACTACGCCGAGGTGATTGGATCTGCCTCTACTGCAACAATCACAACTTTTCGTTTAGGCAGGCATGTAATCGATGTGACATCGATGTCTCGCTGGCAAGCGACTAACACGAACCCATCATGGTGGCGGTGTGTATTCGAGCTCCGATTGTTTACCCGCCTCAGCTGATGCGAAGCCAAAGCGATTCGGCGGTGCACAGCCTGTTCCCTAAGGCAGTGTTGCTGGGCAGTTGCTAACCTGAGGCGCCGCTCTCGGAAACCAGTTGCAGCGATAGCCAAGACCTCGAGCCAGTCTGTACATAGGCGTCGTGGGTAGCCGAACTTCTACTAGACGAGTGATGCGTTTTCTTCGGGGTATAATATAAGTGTTAAGCCGCCACATTAACTTTATTCACTCGTGGAGGAGGTTGAATAACTCACTTTTGGCACCCCAACGTTCGGCCTTGCGTGTGGAGCCTGCCAATACCTTGGTCTCGCCATACTTCTATTTGAGAAGCTCGTCGATAGACTTGATGCCGTCAAGATAGCCCAGCTTCACACCTTGTTCCGGATCGATTGTGCCGACTGACAGCAGTTCCTTCTCGATCTGTTCTTTTGTGAGCTGCATAGAGCACCACAGTACCTTCAGATACGTGAATGCTGTCGCTCGGTTCCTCACCACTGCCACTTTCAATTCATGTTCCTTATTGTACAAGTGGCTCTGCATCCATTCTTTCGACTCAGTCTTCAGCTCATCAAACGGATTGAAATCTATCTTGTGCTTGCCGGCATACACAAACTCTTGACTGATATTGAACTTATCCTTGAACCGCTGGAGTCCCACACTATTCCAGGAATAGCCCAAGTCGCCAATCAAACTCATTCGGTCTGGGTTACTCTCTGCGTACGTGCATAGCACTTCGTTCCGCTGGTTAGGAGCAGGTTAGCACTGGATAGACATGCATCCTCAGCAAAGCAATACACTGGAGAGCTGCGGCTAACACATACGGTTACGACTTGCTGTGAGCAAACTTCTTGATGGCATCAGTGATGTTCTTGGCTTGAGTCAGCGAACCACCTGAGGAGTTGACACCAACCAGCACAGCCTCGACCTTAAACTTCTCAGCACGGTTGAGCAGCTGGTAGACGAGGTTGGTGCTACCTCAACCCGAAGCTTACGTATTGCTGGTGAGGTTACCAGTGACCTTCAGAACGACCACCCGAGTGATCAACCTATTAATGAAGCCGGACATTTCCTTAGATATTATATACAAACAGGAGCTGCCGAATCAGATTGACTTGACAGTCTTCCTTGTCTTTTTCTCTGGTTTTGGCAGTTTGGCCAAACGTTCCGATAATCGTTGGGCGAAGGCTGTGAACTCTGGCAAGTCAATGCTATCCACCATTGAGTACCTGGTGATGACATTGTGCTCATAGAAGCCAAAGAGACTCTACAATTCGATAATTTCATCCACCAACTCTTTGAAGATTGGGAGGTGTCTCGATTCACTCGTTGAAAGCGTATCGGCGTTGACTAGCAAGTACTTCGGATTCATCAATTTCTTCTCTCTGCCTATAGCCTCGCAGACTTCTGGATTCAAGAGGTGTTTCAGCATCCCTAAATCGAATGTAGAGCCCAATATCTGTGCTATGATGGAAGGATCGCGATCTCGGAAGTTTTCCATGTTCGGCTGCAGCTTCGTGATAAGCTTGCGAGAGTGCTCTACAACGGCATTTACGCTGCCTTCTGGTGGATCCTCGATACGAGCCAACTCTCGAAGTAACCCTGAGGTGGTGACTGTATAGTTCACTTGATCAATGTTGTCTACGATGTGTTTGATCATCCTCGAGAGTCTCGACTGGTCGCTGAGATTGTTGACCATCGTCATGAACACCAGGTACATATATCTCTCGTCCAGTTTGGGTGAACGGTAAACGAAGTCTTCGTTGAGATGTAGCAACGATGGCTTAACCACACCATACTTCTAGTATCGGGTGCTTTGTACTCGGATGACGCGCTCCATCCGAAACAGGAATCGTAGCTGGAGGGTTAGTGACATCAACTTTATAATTGGTTGCAGCGGAATATCGGTGGGTAGCTTGATTTAAAGCTCAATAGGTCTACTGCTGTGAATGTATAATCATTGCATGTTTAAATTGGAAGTGTCTGAAGTCACTGAGCAGCAATCGGAAAGTCAGCGCAAAGTTTCGTCTGAAACTGCAGCAGATGTTGGGGAGCAAACTACGCTCACTGAATTGCGTCAATAGGAAAAAGGGAAAGGCTCAGATTTCTATTCGGAGGAAAGTCGTTCAGAGGACAGGCAGGAATGCTGGGAAGATTGTTCGTCTTCTGAAGCAGCAAGCGTTGCTCAATAGTCTCAGTGTAGTGAATGCAGGGAGTTCTTATCCCTGAGCCGTCTTGAGGAGCATCTGTAGGATTGCCCGTAATCAAATGAAGTACCACGGCAGCATCAATCGTACGAAGAGTGGATCCAACACAGCCCGCTTGAAGAAGCCATAAACGTTTCCTACCCATCACTGCCGACCAGCCAAGATTGGGTATCTTTGGATTCAGAGGAAGAAACAAGAAGTCCTAATTCGGTTATCCCAGGAACTTACCTGTTGTCACCGATAGTCAATTTGCTTCAGTAGCCTGACCAAACTCATAATCCCACATCAACATCCTCGTCACTACCCACAACTACTACTAGTCCACCAGTAACCGTTGGTCCGACATTGAATTTCGGCTCCGAAGGCTAACGGTCAGGGATGTAAGCTGAGTCATAACATGGCAGAGAAGGAGTAGTGCTTCAAATTGAGTTCAGTGGAGACAACTCTGTCACGACACTTTATATTTACTCCAGAAACGCGGAGGAAGGACCCACATACCTCGAGACAATTCTCAATCTCATGCAATCAAGACTTGAGCCACTTGAAAACCGAGGCCTTACCGAGGCAGAGATCGAAGCACTACCGTTGCTTCGCTACTCCAAAGTAGCGTGGCAGGGTAGCGACTGCTGCTCAATCTGCATGCACGAATTCGAGTAGGGCTAGCAGCTTATGACCTTACCATGCAGCCATACCTTCAACCAGTAGTGCATCAAGCCATGGTTGCGCACCAATTACACCTGTCCAAATTGCCGCAGGCAACTGCGACATTGATTCTGCGTACTAAGAAGCATTCAGAAATTCGATTGTGTTATGGGTAGCTACCTCACCTCCATCGACCAGGAGCGACGGCAACTCCCACAGCAAGAATTCTTCTGTAAGTACTCGCTGTCGAAGCTAAGGGAGCATCACGCCCGCTTCAAAGCGCTCTGCGATACCTTCTCCGTGGACGATTCTGAGTTCACCTAGATCTTTGGGTAGCACCTCTAGGTATTCGAATTACTCGACGACGATAGTAACTTACTCATTGACGGACTGGAGTTGTTCGCTGGACTTGTGCTGTTTAGTGGTAGCCATTTCGAGAGCAAAATGCAATTCCTGTTCGATCTGTTCGACTTCAATGCCTTCAATAGTTTGTCAATAACGGACATTGAGTTTCTCGTGCTGTCGTGCTGCACTGCTACGCATAAAATACTCGGATTGAAGACACCAATCAATGAACAAATAATTCGGGATCTGATAGCAAGGGAGTTCGTTGCAGAGCGCAGAGTTAACATCAGCGAAATGATGCAGTGGGCATCCCACTTTCATGAAGTACGCTGCTTCTTTGAGCTCATCAATAGGAAATCACCCAAAGTGCAGACGCTGTTTTCCCAGAAACTCTATTATCCAGCGAATTCGGTAGTCGCGAAGGTCGGTGTACCATTCATAAACTGCAAATGTTCCACGGAAGCAACGCGCCAGTACGATTAGTGGACAGAAGGGTTGTCCAGGAGGCTAGTAGAGCTAGACTCAACTTAATCAGAACCGTTTCGGAACAGCTAGGTCTCAATCGAGCTGGACTGGGCCTATGGTATTCGTTGTCTTGATGTCAAGAAACCTTTCCTGTACAGTAAGGTACACGGAAGGGAAGCATTGATCTACGCAACGGCAAGGATAGTTGTGCTAGCCTTCATAAAGATTAACAGGCAGGCACATTATACAACCCATGAGAGCGAGATCATATCTCTGTGCGAATGGAATGGACTTATTGCCAGTGGAGAACTTGCTGATAACCCAGTTATTCATCTGTGGAAAGCGGACACACAACGTACGAAGAAGGTTTTGAGAGGATGCCATAAACGTGGAATATACCTGCTCAAATTTGCTTCTGAAGGCAAGTTGCTATTCTCTTGCGGACTCCAACCCTAGCCTGCCATCGTCGTGCATCGGGTGGAAACAGGCGAAGTGCTCTTCTCGACATTCTCTGCTCACCTCCTTACAGAAATCACAGGAGTCACAAGCTTCATTCATGATGACAAGAACGAGTACTAAACTATTCTGTTCAACCTTCGAAACGTTAGTTGCCTTAAAGGCTCTGAAGAAGGCGAATTCCACTCCAGTTCATTATTTTCTATCGGACCCCTCGCGAACATCACTTGTGGCATCGCACTGAAATACAACCGGAACAACCGCTACCTGAAGAGTTACCAAGACCAGAATGAATCGGTGTGTGCTGTGCTCACCGGACACGAAAATGGAGAGCTGTACCACTGGGAACAAGGATTGGATGAGTACCGAAAACAACTCTTGAAGACATACCCTGCTGAGGTTGTGCAGGTCCAGTCCTTCAATGACTTGGTTTTGGTGGCCAGCTTCAGCAGCTATTTAGATATCTGGAGCATCGAGTTCAAGCTGCTTCGAACAATCGACACGACAGCTTTGGGGCTGAAGCTGTTCAATTATGAGATCGTTCAGTTCGTGCCGACAGAGAAACAATAAATCGTGGTGATGACCCATGGAGGAGATGTTGTGAGGCTGGCTAACTTCGAAGCTGCTAAGGATCAGATCAAAACTACTCGCATCGGCAGTATCGTGAAACTTCCTGGGAGTCTCCGCTGTGTTAGTTTGCTGGAGAAGGATGATGCGAGAACCGTCTACGTCGGTGGGAGTGATGGTGTTATTTACGGACTGAATACCAGTACACACGAACTTGCCGATACGTGGAATATCAACGAACCCATAACTGCGATGGACGTTTGCAGCAGTGCGAAGGGAGGTTGTCTCATTGTCGCTTCCACAGAGCGAAACAGGATTTACATGCGTGTAGATTGGGAGGAAGTCGAAAAGCAGTACGAGTGCGCTAAGACAATCAACGACTTGAAGATGATTGGGCATGGAAGCACTGTGCTCGCGGCGTGCGAGGATCGCTACTTGTACGTACTGACCAACAACTCTAGAAATTACTTCAGCAATTCGAAGCGGATAGACTTGGAATCGAGCACTCCCAGGAGTATTTTTGTGATGGAGCAAAAGGTGCTTGTTGCGACTGACGACAACAAAACCTTTCTTGTGTCTCTGAGTGACTTCAAATACAAGCTGCTGGATGACAAAAACGATAACGGAGGGCTCCTCAAGTCACTCAGTGCGCGTCTGAGATATTCCTTCAAAACTGAAAAAAAGAACTATCAGCTGCCTGTTGCCTGCACCCCGAAGATCCTGCTGATGGCGTCTCCCGAAGGCTGGTTGCATTACTCTCGGGACAAGGACACACTAGCTAGTAAAGTAGTTGGATGTTTCGGGCATCTAAGCTCGGTTGCGAGTGATATCGTTATCACTCCTGACCTGCGGTTCGCTTTGGTTGCTGGCAGTAGTGATAGAACACTCCTCAACTATCGGTTAACTCTTGGAAACTAGAAGCGATTGCTGGAAGTGCCGAGAACAACAACTAAACAAACCAGCGCATATGACGAAATGCTGACCCGCTAGATCTTCTACTGCCTCTACACCAATAACAGCCTCAACATGCTGCATGATCAGCACATGCTGGTACGGGGCATCAAGAACCCAACATTGGCGAAGCTTTTACGAGGTATGATGGACGACTGGAAGGAGTCAAGTAAACTCGTGAGTAAGCATTCACCGCCAGTCAGTCTCAGTCTCGACTACATCTACGGTATCCAGACCTTCTAAAGACGTGACTCAGTGTTTTATGTGAACAATCCCAAGCGTTTCTTGTACTACATTGCGAAGGTGGCTGTACTGTACAACCCACAGAGCAACTCCCAACAGTTCTATCAAGGTCACCGAGCAAGGATTACATGTCTGAGCTTGCTAGGTCAAACCCGAGTTGCCTCAGGTGAGGCAGCGTACTACCCGTGTATTCGTGTTTGGGATCATGATTCACTGCAGACTATCCGAGTCATTTAAACTGGCCACCGCTGGGGAATTACCCATATCACTAGCCAGCATGGGTTTGTGCTCAGCTGCGGTATTGAAGACAAAATCATAGAAAGTGAAGATCGGGAAGTCCTTACTTTTTCTCTGCAAATAGCGAATTCGGAGACGGGATAGCTACTTGCTTACCAAAAGACCGGCATTCAACCAATCTATAGTCTCCGCTTCGACACACTTGACGACAGTAAGTTCGTCACGACTGGCGACAACAACGTGACCTTTTGGTAAGTAAAGTCGCTCGGGATACAAAGAACTGCCGTTTGCACTTCCGACGAGGAAGTCATTACGACATGCTAAACCTTCACCTACAATGTTGGCGGGAAGAATTGCTGTGAGATGTTGGTTGGTGCTCGCAGTGGGAATATATATCTCCTCACCACCACAAAGAGGCTATTGCTTATGCGGAAGAAGGCTCACACAAAATCGATCAACTGTATTCGGCTGGCTAAGCCCGAACTGTTCGTAACCACTGGAGAGGATGAATATCTGAGGGTCTGGAATGGCAAGTTTGACTGCGTGTACGAACAGGAAATGCGGCGTATTGACTTTTTCCGGGAGATTGCTAAACTCAACAGTGAGAATAAGTATTTCGAAAAGGCCTCAGTTGAACGAAACCTCTCCGCGCAGTCAGTATCAGTGTGGCACAACCAGCAGCCATCGGAATTGTGCATGCTTCTTGCAACTCGCAACGGATAAGTGATGGAGGTCACCATCAACGACCTTTGCACTGAAAGCAAATATAACCTGTACATGAGAAACCACTGTTCGCAGTTGGGAGGGCAGCAACCACACAAGCGATTGTTTTTTACTCTACACCCTCGATTCGATATTCTGCTAAGCCTTGGGGAAGACCAGAATCTGTTTCTGTGGGATACTGAGAAGAACAAGATCATCACCAGTAAAGTACTTGGCTATGTCGCCCATCCGACCTGCGCGAAGTTCAACCGTGACGGTGACATTATCGTTGTAGGTTTCAGCGATGGGCTTGTTATCTTTCTAGATTCTAAAATCATCAAGTCCAACCAAGGAAAAAATGATGAGAAATACATCATCCCTACTTTGTCACTGGTGCAGAAGCACAAGCAAGAGAGAAAAGCGGCTGTGCTCAACATCGAGTTCTCGGAAAGTGGCGAGCACCTTGCGGTCAGTTTCAACAGCAGCCACTCCGATCGAGCACGCTACGACCCCAGTATTCCAAACGACCCTTCATTCATATCTTTGTTCATTAACCGCACAAAGGATAAGACCAAGAGTCTGGGGAAGGGCATTCAGCACGACAAGCTGTACAGCTGGTTCACTGATGTGAGGTGTCAGCAAGGGTAGAAGACCTACCATACACAATACGGTAGCATTTCGAGCATGGCATGCTACTTCATGTCGTTTGCTGAGAGTTAGGGACGCACTTACCTGTTAATCTACTATCAGCTGGTGGATGGTAACAACATCCGGTTGAACCACAACACCTAATCTGACTATATCGTATGGGACGTTAATACTTCGACTATTGTTGTCAACCTCGAACTTATCTCAGGCATGCAATGGAAACGGCTTAACGTGCCTAACTCAATCGGATGCCGTTATCAACTCTACAACGAGCTGGCCCGGAGAAAGGCAATGGATGCCCCACGTAACAATAATCTAATCAAACCCGAAATAACCAGCATGTTTGCAGGCAGATACAAATACATGGGGGACCCAGAGCCCAGCAACATTCTGTTTATGGGTACCCTCAACGGCGATCTACACGTTGCATGGGCCAAGAGTATTGACTATGGGGACAATTCCAACTACGCCCCGAAGGAAGATGAGATGTATCTCGCGAGGAGTTACACAGCGCACGATTCCTTCGTTGATCACCTTGAGGTGAGCACTGGGAACAACGAAAGCACAGCGTGGCAGTACATCTACTCCAACGGCATCGACGACCAAAGTGTGACTAAGTGGCGCATCAATTATGAACCCACCGCCACCTTTATCGAGGAAGGTGAGGATATATTTGGGGATGTTCTATCCGAGGATGAGTTGCAGTAGCTCGGTTAAGGCTATCGAAAGAGGCAACTGCTAACCGATCTGAAGAGCTACAACCACGGGCTTTATCGAAATCATCACAAGCAGCCGTTAAAGATGAAAGCAATTATTGGGCGTGGAGCTTCCCGAGCGCGCAACAACTTATTCTTCGACTGCCAGGGCGAAGCCGTGTATCCAGTGGGATGCAACATTGTTATGCTCGAACCAAAAAGCTCCAAACAGGGTATCCTTTTTAGCATTGAAGGCTAGTTCAACTGTGCTGACAGGATATCGACGATGGTGATGGCCGGCAACCGACGCATTATTGCAGCTGGCACACAGGGCAAGATGTCCAGCATTACTCTGTGGGAAGTTAGGAGCAAACTATGCTTAAGGAGAATCGACCTCCCTGAACTCGAATCTGTTCTTAAACTCGCCTTTTCAGACGATTTCGACTACCTGCTGGTGTATGGACTCGACCATGAGCATTTTGGAGTGCTGTATGTGCTGGGCCTCCGAGAATAGGAGATCCTCGGAGTAATGAAGATGAAGTACCAAACTGCGTGGGCCATCAAGTCCCTTCAATTTCTGCCAGGTACTTTCGAAGAATTCGTGACGTGCGGAGTCAACGAGTACAGTTGCTGGTATCTCCGAGGAGCAGAACTAAATTATAAGAGACTGGCCATAAAGGATGAGAGGTAGGTGCAGAAGTAACTTGTACTGTTCAACGTGGTCATGCTAGCTGGCCATGGATACGCGATGTGCTGTGACTCTGGGTATCTCTACCTCATGAGTTTCCAACATAAATTACTGTTCAAGGCTAAAGGTCATGATGGATGGTGTCTCTCGCTAAGCTGGTAGGCAAGCACCAACCGGCTCATATCTGGCGGTCGCGACGGTAAAGTCGTGGTGTGGAAAGTCTAAAATAGCATCCTTGTGGAGATTAACAAGTGTCTCTTGGCAGAACAGCTCCCAAGGCCTGTTGATTCTAAATCTCAGTCCTTCAAAGAAATTGAAAGTGTAGATCTTCACGGCAACTCAGTTTTGGTGGGCATTCGTAATGGCAGCATCTTTGTGCTAGCACTTGATCCGATCGAGACAAGGTTTGCGAAGGACGCTGTAGTTACAAGCCTTGCCTTTCACGATTTGGATGCCACTAAAGGGATGTTCTTCAGTGATGATTAGCACTCCCTCTATGAAATCACTCAGAATGGGCTGCTCAGCATCTGGAACCTGACAGCACTCAAATGTGTTGCATCCCACCACTTTAACAAGACTGTTGTCGATATGCTTAGCTGCAATCGCCAGGAGGTCTTCTTTGTGGCCTTCGAGAAGGAGATAAGAGCAGTGAGTAAAATCGACCCCACCTTCAAGCCTATCGAAGATTTCAAGGCTGAGTTCCGAAGTCGTATCCAGTCCGTCGCGTTGAGTGCCAACCATAAAATCATGGCCATATCGGTCGAGAAGTCACAGGATAGACAGGCGAGGGTATGCGTTTACGATATAGCGACAACTATGGGCTTCAAGCTACTGTTTTAGACATATCTGGTGCAGAGTCCATAGTACATAGATTTCTCGAGTAGCAACCGAATGCTACTCTGTAAAAACTCCGACAAGGATTTGCTCGTTGATCTCAATACCTGGGCAGTCTCGGCAAGCCACCACGAAGATCTCTAATGGACCCACCAAGGTGTTAAACAGTTGATTCGACTCAACTCCATCACTAAACTGTATTCACAGGAACCAGGCAATCGTATCAACAAGGTTGTAGAACTCTTCGACGATTTCTATGCCTTCACAGACGCTGTTGGGACTATTCGGGTATTCTACAAGGCAAAAGAAGAAAGTCCTGCAGAACTCATGTCCTTCAACATGCAGCATCTCAACGAGATCAACCTCTGTGTCAAATCGAGACGGTCAACTTTACTCGCGAGTAGCTCAGTGGAAGACCGGAGCATAATAATCTGGCAAATCGACCAGAAGTTCAAGTGACAATTGATGGTCAGTGTGTTGTGAATACCCTTTAAAGGCATGTTAACGGTGGAAGCTTGCCCAGTACATCTTTGGCCTTCTGCAGGAACTCCTGCAGGCTTTTGCTACTCGCAAGGAGTTCTCGAACCATTACAGCCATGTCCTTGGAGAGTATATGCCAATGGTAGCTCACGTAGTACTCTTCCTCTGTCAGAGTTATTGTGTAGAAGTGTATAAATTACGCTTTTTCCTTCAATCCTATCTTTAGGTTATTGGGGCTGAAAGCCGGTGCTCCCTTTTTAAGGTGAAACGATATGTACTCGCTGCGGAGCTTGTTGAAGCTCAGCGATTTATAGTCGAGATGCCATTCGTAGACGTTGGAGGTGCCATCCTTGTCGGGTTCGATTAGGCAGCATGGCAAGTATTCCACCATCCGCTTGTTCAGACTAAAGTCGATGTTGCGAAACAGATAGGTATGGTTCACGTAATTGAGGAACTCTAAGCATTCGATATGGCAGTACGGTTGGGCTTTTTTGCGAGATCGACTGAGAGAATCACTCGAAATCTGAACTTATTGAGTAACGGGAAGCTCAATGGATGGTAATCGACCGATGCAGCCTCAGGTTACTATTCATCAGCGTTGTTGTGTTTGCCTTCTTTCTTGTTCTTTTTAGGGGGGCGATTGTGTACAATCTTCTCCGGTATCGTGGTCAGTATCTGAACGATCTCCTAGGGCAACCCGAGTGTCTGCTATTAGCATTAGACCCTTCCACCGACAATGTGACATGGATAGGACATTGCCATTATCACGTCATTAAGTTCATAGCCTCCACCACCATACCGACCAATGATCGGCAGAGCAGGAAACCCGAGAATAGGGTTATACTGATCCTCCTCCTTCTCACCAGCATAGCGACCAACCCCGCCGAACAGTGGAATGTGCTTACTCGTGAATGGTGCTTACAGTAGCCTATTGTCGGGTTCCATAAACTAAAACTAACTCGATCTATCACATTTCCTCCATCTGTCCCTAATCGTTGCCGTATTCGAGGTAGTCGCTCTTTTCTGCTGCTTTGTACTACTTGATCATGTCGTACACGCTATCCTTGCTGCTCTCAAATTCGTCCAGGGAATCGCCCATGAACTTCTTGTAGTTGTCCACGAAGGCACCACGCTTGCGCAGCTTCTCGTACTGTTCAGTGATGCGTTCGAAGAGGGTATGGATGCTGGTGTGGTTGGCAATCATTAATCCCGATACTTTGTGGCTGCTTTACACATATCGAGATTTCTTGCTTAAAGCAACTTGAATCGATGCAGGACCCCATTCAATGAAGGAAGCCAGTTTACGATCTCGAATTCTCTGCAGACTCTTGTGGATCTGTGTGGCATCAACATCGCCCTGAATGATGTTGAGGATGCTCACGTAACGACCCTTGCGAGTGGATGCGCTTACCATGATGTTCTTCGGCTGCAGCAGTCTTCTCATGACGTCCAACACTGTTGTCTTTCGGATGGTCGATACCTGCCTATCGATTGTCAGCGGTGTATAGCCAGTCATGAGGAAGTGGCACCGGGGAGTCGGAATCAGCGAGGCCAGCAGTCCAACCATATCATTGTTCATGTAGCCAGGGTACCTCAGAGTAGTGGTACTTGCTGCCATAACGGTCGAAACGAGACTATTGACTTGTGGGAAGCTTGGATTGCTTATCTTGAGTCGATCGACTGCAATACGGTTGAGCGCAGTGTTATCGAGCACGACTACTGAGTCAGCGTTTTGGATGAGTCGCTTGAGCGTTAACATGGAGTTGTAGGGTTGCACCACCACATCTGAAGTTTCGTTTTGATTTGGGAACACTGAGAATGTTGAGATGATTCCCTTTGGAAACTTATCGTTGAGTCTTTCCAGCAGGAAGCTGCCCAGCCCGCTGCCTGTACCACCTGCGATTGAATGGGCAAGCAGAAAACCTTCGAGTGAATCGGAACCCTCGGCTTCCCTATCAATCATGTCGAGGATGTCCTCCTGGAACTTTTCGGCTTGTGTATAGCCACTTGCCCAGATATTACCAGCACCTCCTCCTTCTTTACTGATGAAAACATTCTCGGGGTTGTAGAGGGCTGAATAGCTGCTATTTTGAATCGTATTGATGACCTACGCTAGTCTACTAGCTTACCCTTGGCTCCAGGTCGATCAACACCGCCCGTGGGATATAGTGCTCATCGTCCGATTGGTAGAAAAAGACATCCTTCCGGTCATCTCCCTGTGCATTGATGGCATATTCCTCGAGAATGCCCTTCTCGTTGATCCCATGTTCCTTGCAAAGCTGCTTCCAGAACTCAACACCGACTACGTTGCACTACTGGTGGTACTTTGGTTGCCGCACTGCCCTGCTTGAATGGTAATGATTTCCCTTGGCATTTGAATTCAAATGATATTATGTGCGAATTGCTAACCAATGTAATGATGGCGGGCGCCGCTCATCCAATCTAATTGGGTGGGTTGGCATAATTTGATTGGTATTATAGAACGAGATGGAACAAACCACCGGCCAACTCTGCAACTTATGCCTTACCTACACGTGCTAGGAGAATCCCATGCGAACCATACCGACATGCAAGCATTCTTTATGCGCGGGGTGTCTCGATGACATTCTAGCCAAACACACCACTGTTCCCATAAAATTGAGGTGTCCATTCGATGAGCTGGAATCGACGTTCTACAGTAAAGACTTCAGCAATCCTGCTTACTTACAGTCGGTTAGCAGAATAGCCGAAACCCGCAAGAGCTTATTTTCGAAGATCCAGAAGACGGTCGAGACTGAGGATGGCGAAGAACGCCCAACATCGATATGTTTGCAGCACAAACAGCCCACCGCCTTGTGGTGTCATGAAGATCGGAGGTTGGTGTGTCCAAAATGTGCGTTGTTTGATCACGCATAACATCAAGTGGAGCCATTTGACGAGAGCAGATACGAACGGTATGAGTGCTCCAAGGAACTGTTGAGTTTGCTACAGAGCAAGCAATCCCTCACTGCCTAGGCCAACGACGATACCCTCAGACGAGAAACTCGTCGAGAATTCGAAGCAAAGCGTAAGACCGTGGTAAAGGACATTAAGAAATGGTTCATGGGGCTGTTCGAGATGCTTGCCGAGGCCGAAAAGAACTGTTTCGATAAGGTAGACAGATGCTTCAAGCGGATCTAGCAGAAATACATGGCTAGATTGAATGTCAATCCGAGCATAAGCGAGGAGATGGAACTCTGGGAGGAGGCAGTGATGAGGCAACTCAAGGTTTACCAACAAACTGAGAACAAATAGGAGAATAATGTGGGGTTGCTTATCCAACATATGAAACTTGCAGCTTCAGGGGAATCGATCGTTGAGAGGTTGAGCAACCATGTAAGCGAGGCTAAGAGCAGTAAACTACACATCAAGGACTGCATTACGATCAGCTTCAGCACGAAGCTTGAAGGTTTGGTGAAGAATCTACCTCAAACCCTGTTTCGGTAAAGTCTTGGGCCACCAGCGGAGAGCATTAAGGATGTCTACGACAACGTGAAGCGACAGAAGACTATGCAGAACGATAGTATTATGATATCCCCGAACGACGATGAACAGCTCCTGTAAGGTATCGAGCCTCAGCCTAAAGTTTAGTCTCAAATCCTATCCAAGCCTAACCTCTAGGACACCTTGAATATGAATGAAAGTTTCCGTAATGTTGCTCGCTCGCCCTCTATCGCCTCGTTCCACGGCGATAAGCAGCTACTGAACATCTCCCTCAACAACGTCACTGGTTTTTGTCAACTCAAAAACAGTCGCTCTATGATATCACTACGCAAGAGTTCAATCAGTAACACCACCAAACGCTCGACTATTGAGACTACCCGATCACCTCGCAACGGTACTATCGACAAGAACAATCCGTTGAGAAAACTGGCTCAGATTTCACTTCCTGAAAAGTACAAGCGCCAGGCTGACGAACTTACCCAGAACAAGTTGCTAGTGCTCGACCTCAGTAACTGTGAGCTCGATACGCATGGTCTTAACCACATGCTGGAACTGGCACAGGATTGCATCAAGTTGCGAACCATCAAACTTATTAAGTGCCGACTAACTGATGCCACCATAGAACAGCTTTGGCGGTACTTCAAACAAACCACTACTCTCAATCTCAGCCAGAACCACCTGAGCGACAAGACTATTGACTCACTACTAGTCGCCAAACCTCTAATGGTCAACCTACGAAGTGTAGTCCTTAGCCAGAACCTTATTAAGGAGCGAGTCGTGCGCCAACGATTAGAGGAGCTGGGGAAGTTAGGTCTATCCGTGACACTGTGATCGTCCATAGAATAAATTAATGTTTCGAGGACAGTACGCCGGTATCACCAAGCAGACCCACCAATACTATCTCGGCGGCTTGAAGGAGCGTTACATTGTCATCAGCAGCGATTTCGATTCCGGGAATCTAGGCTAGGTCAAGCAGGTCAGTGACTTCAGCTATCGCATTACCTCTGCTAGCGACTGTGCGGGTACGCCGCATGAGGGTAACACACGCAGCTGGTTCTACTTCAGCGTCAAAGGGTTTCCAGCGAATACGAGGGGTCGTTTTTTAGTCGCCAAGGTCAACATTCTGTGGAGTTTCATAAACAACCGGATGGGACAGCAGTACTACCCTTGCTACAATGCCAGCGAAGAGCATGAGGGTTGGCGCAAGCTCTAAGAGCCCGGCTACGTTTACGTACCAACCAGTACTAACGGTAGGAAAACCGAGACGGCGATGTTGAGCTGCAGTTCGACTACCTGTTCAAGCAGGAGGGCGAAGAGGTCAGGTTCGCCATTACCTACCCCTATGAGTACGGAAGGTGTCAGTAATGGACTGATAGGCTGCAACAAGAACTAACCAGCGACGAAGACATCTACTTTGTGAAGGAGACGTTGGTGAAATCGCCCTAAGACCGCAACGTAGAGTTGTTGACTTTCGGAGACCGCAAATCTATCACTGCGTTGAAGGATCGCGAGGAAAGGCTAGAGGGATTATTCCCGGATGCCGATAAGTAGCGTCCGCTAAAGTAAACATTGAGTAAACTAGGGATAAGAAGCCAGTGATACTCATTTCAGCGAGGGTACATCCCGGTGAGACTCCATCCAGCTACGCTCTCGAGGGGCTGGTGAGGGCTCTGACGAACAAATCAGATCTACGCAGCCAGCTGCTCCTACGGTTCTTCAACTTCAAGATCGTACCGATGCTCAACCCCGACGGTGTGGAGCATGGACACTACCGTATGGATATTTATGGGCAAAACCTAAACCGATACTACAATAACTGCACACCCACTAAGCAGTAACACAGCCGTCGACTTAGACCCTCGATATTTGCCTTGAAGTCGCTTATGGAGCACTACAGTCGCTAGAACAGACTGATGTTCTACTTCGACTTGCATGCCCATCCTGCACGCAAAGGCTGTTTCATGTACGGCAACGCACTCAGCGACTTCGTCAGTCAGGTTGAAAACTATGTGTTCTGTAAGCTGATGGCCCTGAACACCCGCTACTTCGAGTATTCCTGCTGCAACTTCAGCAAGAAGCATATGAAGATGAAAGATCGTTTTGAGGAGCTGACTAAGTAGGGTTGCGGCAGGGTCTTCGCCCATAAGTGCAGCGGCATGATACATTCATTCACACTGGAGCTTGGTTACCACTTCACCAACAACACCGATTCAGTAGTACAAGCATCCAACCAGGAGTTTAGTTGCAATGGCACTGGATACAAACCATTGCTGGACTGCACCAGCGACACACCATACCTGACCCCCAAAGCATTTGCGGAAGTTGGTGAGGCACTGCTGGTTTCCGTGTTGGATATCCTGCAGAAGAACCCGTATAGCCGAGTGCCCAAGACTGATTACTGCACACTCGACAACCTCCGTCGCTTGATAGCCTTCGAGGTATTTCACGAGGACTAACGGTTCAGGATGTACGAGGTACACACTTACACAAAAGTACCAACAGTGTTACTTAGAGGTTAAGCATATCAACGAACTCATCGAGGAAAGCTTCTTTTCGAAGTTGCCACAGAAACTCTTTTTGATGCCGGCCGAAGGTGATTGGCCCAGCTGTGTACGCACTGGTCGATAGAACATCACGGTGAACCAACCGCAACGAGATACCAATAGCCCCACCCACAGCTACCACTCTGCCAGTCCAAAACACTCAGCTGAGAAGGTGCAACTTCCTGAAATCGGTTCACGACAGCTTCAGTAGAAGCGGTTTAGTCTCAAAGTGCGAAGTTGTTCAGTGAAGAAGGACGAGTAGGATAGGTAGGAGGATGTCGAGTTAGTCGATTCCGAAGAGTCGTCGGATGAGTCTGAAACTGCTGAGAGAAAGACTGAAGGCAACGAACCTCAGGCAACCAACACCATCGACCATAAACACATCACTTCAGCAAGCCCACATTCAAAGCTGAAGATGCTCAACCTTAAACTGGGATCGTCTCACCAACAGCATGCTCTCTTCCATATGCCAGAGGCAATATTCGCTGATTCTGGAAGTTGTTGTGGAAGCTTCAGCGGCAGCAACCGTCAAATTAAACAGGTGAATCTCACCTTCGAACAAAATTTCATAGTCCTCCCCGTCGTGGAACGTTCGCAATCGAACAAGCCTCTCCTGCAAACTACTCCAGCAACAAGTTCGAAGCTGCTGAACCTCGATTACTTCCGTCCGGAGTTAATAGATCGCAAGCCTCCACCACCGTCCGAATCGCCTCCAAAACAGGAACGATCGGACCGTGCCAACCCCTCGGAGGATCAGCTGAAATAGCAACTGATGCGCTAGATGGAGTACTTTAAAAGAGAGATCAAGTAGCAGTTCAGCAAGGACATTAAAAAATAGGTCACCGAGCAGATCAACAGAAGCAGCTTGGTTCGCGGCTACATCCGCAGCAAGAAGAACTACGAGTTAAATCGCAATCGTCGCAACAAATTCTTCCCTTCCAGTGAACAGGAAATCCTGACAGTGTCTTCTGTGAAGGTGGAAGACAAACAACCGAGGATACTGCGACTTCCCAGCATTGCCAAGTGATGACTAAATATATGTCATTTCATAGATGAAACAGCAACCGCAGGCGGTGGGTGGCAACCCCTTTCGCATCTACAAACGGGGCGATAGGCTTCGCAAGCACTCGCAGTACGAGGAACGGAAGTTCTACCTCTCGAGGATAATGCTTGCTGCGGTGGAACCCGATAAACCCAAACAGTCACGCACGCATCGCAACATCCTCAGCGAAGACAAGTATTTTAGTAAGGAGCTCGGCAAGACTGTCGAGCCACTGCGCAATGTGATGAGTAGGCACCTCTATGACGCCAGCGAATAGATACGCAAAAGGCGATAATTCTTTTGGAAGCAATACCATCTCGATGAAATCGACCTCACTGAACGTCGCGAACTGGTGAAGACAGCACAGCACCGCTCCCGCTCGATTCAAGCACCAGGCTCCCAAGAACTCCGCAGCCGCTACACAATGCTGCTGAAACGCTCGCCGTTCGGCGTATTTCGCTGATGGGCGGTAGCAAAGCCGCCCGTTCCACCACACACCTTATCACACTATACGTGTTAAAGAGCAGAGCAACTTATAAATCATAAAAGGTTCCAACATGAGCGGTCTCCTACGTTTCCTGGGAAGGATTCTGTTTGTTGCGCTGCTGTTCCACTCAGCCTACTACAAGCTGGTAGTGCCAGAGGAAAGCAAGGCCGACTTTGCACGAGGCTACAGCAAGCTGCATAGCTTCTTCAACTCTTATGGACTCAACTACCTGCCCAGCGAAAATGAGGTACCTTGGTCGTTCTATGTAGTTCGCAGGCAAGACTCTGCTGGCTGTCAAGTTCGTTGGACTGCTCGAGGCACTAATTGCTTCTTTCATCCTCATTGGTGAGCACACTGGTGGGCTGATGGCTTTTCTCTACTATGCCATCTACGGAGCACTCGCATTCACAGTCAACGACTTCGCTGGAATCAACAATAAGACGTTTGCCCAAAGGGAAAAGATTATTGCTTGGGTTGCACTGCTCGGAGGCTCTTTGATCCTCTCCAGTAGGAATTATCTCAAGGCATGATGATCGTACGGAACGCATAACATTCTTCAATGATGCTCTGGCTTGCTTGGTTAGTGCACCGGGAGTTGTGGTTGAAGGAACGAACAGTCGAAAGAGAATGCCATTCCAGAAAGTGCTCCTTATCGAAGAACCAGATTGAGCTTGGCTCATTGTTATTTTTCGGAAAGGCATTTGCGTGGTTGTGCTTGTTCCCCTGCGTCGGCCTATTCCAAGCAGTTTTGGTTAAGAATGTTCATGCTCGGAAAACAGCACAGATAGCTGATTGTTGCGGATAATATAGCCGCCGAGTTAACGGTTTGAACAACTTCAAGCCTTATTCAACCCCTACGCGAATAGTTCTGGGATATGCGGGTAATTCTCTATAATACATCCCGATCTGTGCTATCACTGCTTAACTGGGTTAATTCCTCTCTTGATGTACTCCCGGAGAAACGCGTATATAAATTGGTACTGCTTGACGGTCTGAACGCTTCCGTAGCGATGCATCCTCAGGTTGTACACCAGCTTGAAGATCGATAAGTCAGCGAAATCGCCTGCATTGATGATGCGCATCGCATCCACTATAGCCAGTATGGTTCCGGTACGGCCTATTCCTGCGCTGCAGTGGATCACAATGCCCTTGCCATCAGCGACCGTTCGAATCATCACATCGCACAGTTCCTTGACGATGTCATAGGATGATTTCGAAGGAACCCCGAAGTCTTGCCATCCGAACCACTGCATAGAGCTATGTGCTACGTGGATATGGGCTACATTCCTTGTTGTGTCGTTCTGCTGTACTGTGAGCGTTCGCTCTTAAAACTCGGGAAACGATGGATGTGGTTCCTTATCTACCAGCACCCTAATACCGTCCTCCTCTAGTGTCGCCTTATCGTTGGGCCAGTACTTTTCAGCTTGTTTCTACTCTACCATTTAAGGTTACTCCACGGTTGGGATCGTTGAAGGCACATAGCATCACCACCAGCCCAACGTTCTGTTCCAGCACCATCTTCCAAAACGTGCTGTAGGGCTTCTTGGGTGCCTGACTTGCAATGACTGCGCAGTCGCCCTTGCTGATGAGTTTGATGTGGCTTGCATTAACGTAGCCCTCCTCTTGCAACATCACTCGGTTGTGCGAGTCTACCCTATCACACTTCGCTTACACGGCAGAACGTTGCAGTAGCGGTTAAGCTCCTCCTCCTCCTTCTTGGGCTTGTATAGCCGCTAGTTATGCTATTCCAGGTCGAAGATGTCGTTGAGCACCTACCTATAGTAAGCCTCTACCTTGAACTACAGCTATTGCTCACCCTCCGTCACCTTAACGAATTCCTGCAGGCTCCGACCCTTAAGGTACTTCGCGAATGAACTCTCCATGGGTTATTGCAGCAGGCACAAATATTTAAATTTCAAGGCAACATCAATTTTCGATGGCGTAGCGCAGCCACTTGGCGACCATCCAGCGGGCGGTGAACCTCTCCTATTCGATGCGACGCATGCATCGCAGGTATTAGGCCAGAGGTATATGCCCTGAAGTGAACTTAGAGTCCAGTAAATCAATGGTTTCGCTCCATGCCTTAAGGCTGCTGTCGAGTTCGAGTAGCTCTTTCGAGACCTCGTCTGCAGGCACAACGATGCTCTTCACATCGATCTATTTTGGCGCAGATTAGCTAGCTCGGATAAATTGCTGCAGTCCTTGGTTGGTGGTCTTAATAGTTGCGATTTCTCCCTCGATAATGTGATTGAGTTGATGCAGATGCTGGTTCTTCTCAAAGGTCTTTGGGTAGTGCTTGCGGAGCGTATCTGAATGCTCGGTTGTGGTGCTGATGAAGGTCTTTGCTTGCTGCTGCAGTGCATTCACAAATGATTTTTCTGAATATCAGAGGGTGTACCTTTGGCGTTATTGTTTGATGCATGTTTGACCAATGGCGGTTGCGGTTGTGGGTTATATCCTCCCTGTTGGTTGTTGAATACAGAAGGCGATTGGTGTCCCTTGATCTACTGGCTGATGTAGTCGTCATCAACGATATCGAAGTCGAAGATCTTATTTGGCGGGGGGTTGATCTTCTTAGTGCTGGTAGGATTCCCGAAGCCAGTGTTGGGACCATCCTTATACATTTGTTAGAACGCCGGATTGCTAAATCCTGCGTGGTGTGGGGATTGGTAGTTTTGCGCATTGTTGTTGATACCATAGGGTTGGTATTGGTTGAGTGCAGGGTTGGGGTACATACCGCCACCGAAATGGTTTAGTTGTCCTTGGTAGTTGCCACCGAAGTTATTGTTGTAGTTTGGAATCACGTTGGTGTTCATGCCTCCTGGCGGTATGTAGGCGACGCCAGGAGGTTGGCTGAATCCGATATTGGAGCCGGGATACGCATTGGTTTTATAGGCATCCTCGTTGATGCCAGGATTGCCATAGGGAGATATGTTGTGCTGCTGTGCGTTATGATGCGATTGGTAGGTACTCGGATTCTTTCGTTTCTTAAAAGGGAATTTCTGTCCGAGCAATTGTTTGAGATCATCCACAATATTAATGAGCCCAGCTTCACAGGGCTGCCAGTACTGCAGGGTTTGAAGGCTGTTAATGATGTAGGAATGAGGTGCTGCCTTGGATTCCATGGAGGCATAGTGACTATCCACCTCATTGATCGACGCTGGGTAAACTCACACTTACGATTCTCGTTGACTATTCGGAGACATGGCGGTTGTGTTGGATAGTTTCTGGGCAGCATCAGACATATCCGTACTCCGCATAGGCTTCCCTTGAAGTTTACAGAAACTACCTAACTAACATCGTACCTTTGCCTTGAATTTATAGGAATCGGCATGGTTGGTTGTACTCAGCTACATCATTGAGAGGGCTTACTGAACGAGATCATTTCGCAATCAAGAGCGGTGTACTTGCTCAGCAACGCCTCTGCAGAACTAGCGACATAGTTGTATGCACTGCATCAAACCGCAAGTACTGGTCGGGGTACGTGCACTGCTGCAGGATGTTGGTGAGCTTGGCTGAACGCTCATCACCTTGCGGTCTATGATTGTTATGCATGTGGGTTATTAAACAAATTATGCTTCTCCTCGACGCCTGTAATCCCGACCTTACACAGTCATTGTAGTGGGACCCGTGCTGGGGTACATCTAGCAGTATCGGATGGTGCAGCGTACGGGTTCAGTGGGAAGCTTCAGTATTGACATCTGTGCCATCCTGCTCATAGCCAACATTCTGAGAGTCTACTTCTGGTTTGCTTCTGGATTCGGCACACCGTTGCTTCTTCAGGCCTTCTTCATGATAGCTGCGCAGGTAAGCTTACTGGCTTAGGAAGTTGCTGCTACTGAAGGCATGCGTTGATGCCAATCATAAGACTCTCCAACAAAAGGAAAACACACGTGAACGTACACTTGGAGTGAGGTAGGTGACTTTAGCTTGGAGAGCTTCTGGCGATGGGATACGTTCGAGCACTACGGTAATGCAGGGCTGATTCAGTGAGATTCTTAGTTGGGTTGGCTGCAGTCTTTGCCGTTTCGACCCTAGTGATGTCGGGACTTCTGCAGAGCGTGGTCTACGGCGAGCTCGTGGGCTACCTATCTCTCTCTATCGAGGTAATCCATATGGAATATAGGCAACACTGGGACTACCACAGCTCCTAAAGAACGCACAAGCGAAATCAGTTTAGGGGCTAAGCATCAGCCTGATCCTCTCATGGCTGGTCGGCGACCTCTTCAAAACCATCTACTTCATAAAAGACGGCCAACCCATACCTTTCGTGATGTGTGGATGCATACAAATCACAGTGGACTTGCTGATCATGATGCAGATCTACTACTACAGCAGAGGCAGCAGCAGTAAACAGCCATATGAACCCACCGACTCTCTGTGATAGCTTGAATAATGCTTTGGTAGTGCTTTGATTTTTGGGGTCGCCCTCAACGTCACTATATTGATTATTTCAATTGACGCAGTGTCAACATCAACTGAGTAGAGCTCAACTAGCTGCCGCAGCTCAGAATATTAGAGCACTCGCGCTATATAAATCAGATGAGTTGGGGGTGGCAGTTCTGCCAGCGTGATTCCTTCGACCTCTTCATTGGTGTACTCAGGGCCTTGCCGGCCGAATCATTTTCCTTCTCGCCGTAGCCGTAGTGCTGCAGGAGGTCTTGAATCTGCCGAATCATCACCTTCTCAGGGTTTTACGAAGCCTAGCTTTCTCTACTGAAGTTGTAGCTGGAAATCTCGCCGATAACGCGGTCGAAGCTGCAGGGTTAGTTGCCCCTGTGCATGCTGTTGACAAAGGTTGAGAAGCTTTGCTGTTCGATGCTTATCCCAAGGAGCTTGGCCAGCCTAAAGTACTCTAACAGTCGGTGAGCGTGATGCCTCTTTTGTATGATGGAGGCCACTTCCGCCACGAATATCCGAGGGATATCCTTGTGGTACTCGAAAAGCTTGATGGTTTGTAACAGACGGCCGGGGTGAGTGGCTGGTGGTTGAAAGCTTCGAAGGGTCTCCCTCTCCGATATTAGACATTGTAGGCTCGTGAAGTTGATGCTGAGGCTATTGGAGTCTCCCCGTCGTACCAAAGAGTTGGTTAGGCTGAGGTAGTAGTGGTTTTGAGATCCAGAGTATTTTCGATATAATGCCCTGGGTATCGCAAGCGTCTCCAGCTGTCCGCGCTTTCCCTGACACACCCGGCAGGTCCGCATAACTTGCCGCTCCTTGCTCCGGGACCGAGATTTACCCTTGCTCATACTTTTCCTTTTCATATCCCTTTCGGATTAATTTAAATTCAGCCCTTTCGACCATGCTCAAAACATATAACGATTGGGTTGCTGCATGCTGTCATCTCGAGGTTTCACCAAGCCAGCATTGTTGAGGGTAACAGCAATCATAGACTACCTAGATGACGGTAATCGCTCGTCATATGCGATGATCAGTGCCTCCAGCAATCTAAATTGACCTCTAGATGGCCAGGGGAAAAGAATTGGAAGCTACCCCAGCCGGATACTGTTCAGGGGAGCTGTGACTACTCTCCCGGGAGGTTGGCAAAGCTCCTCGATCAAGTTCGATGCGACCAATTAATCGTCCATTTCGAAATCCAACGTAACTCTCCCAAACCTGCAGCACTAGTTGTCTAGTTGTTGCTGAAGGTGTGCCCGCCACGCAGTTCAACATCGGCGGTAATTGATTTCAAACGTACAGTTCAATTTGTTATAACTGTCAGTGTCTCATCATCTTAGAATAGTACGGGATAACGTTGCCCTTCGCTATCAACGACTGTTACAGCGGGTGCTTGGCGCATCTATAGACATTCAAGATGAAAGGGTAAGCAAACCGGCACTGCAATTCCAACAACAAAGATCAACAAGCGCCTCAGATCTGGTCAAAGCGCTTCAGAGCGAACTGCATGTTCCTCTTGGACTTAACAATAAGGTTGGTGTGATGCAGCATATGCTCGATATTGTCCTCGGGGTAGGCCTTATAGCCGATTGTTGATAGACTGTCGTAGGCATTAGAGCGCATGGCTGTGTTGGTTTCGTTGACTGCCGAGAGGTACTTCTTGAAGCAGACCTCCTGGCATTTCTTCTTGGTTCCACACATTTCGTAGCATGTTGCCGTGAGTTTCTACGGCATTAAAGCATTCGTACTTTCTGTACGTTGTTCAGAAACGTCGCTCGGTCTTCCTCCAACATCAAATAATATGCACAGCAGCTTAAACACGAACAATCACAATTTGAGGCCCTTCTCGGCATAGAAGTTGCGTGCACGTTGGATGTCCTCTTTCAGGCTACGCTCCTCTTCGGGGAAGTCCTTGAGTATTGCCACGCTTTTTAAAATCGTGAACAGGGAGTAGAAGCCGAACAGTCCGAGCGGGATCAACGGAAGTGCCAGCCAGACCCACTGCGAATCTACCTGACCAGCCAGCCACAGCCATACCACCAATGCTGTTAGCAAAGCGATCAAAGCAGAATGCGCTCGTTTCATCCTCAATTAATTTTTGTAGTGTAGGCACCATCAATACTCGTTTAGTTCCTCGTTCTTCTCCACTCCGCTCAGAGAACTCAACGAGCTGCAGTCTTCAAGATCAATGTCGGAACCCTCGGCCTCCATTTTATCGGGTTGCTTATCGAGTTATGGTTTCAGCTATTCCACTGGTGGCTTGGGTTGGTCACCCTGAGCAAACTTAGCGATACACTCCTTGACCTTCTGTGCATACTTCTATTGGTTTTCGCTATAAAGTTTAGCGGCTTCGTGGTTCAACGGGGAAACTGGATTGGGGTAGGTGAGCAGCTGAGGCAGAAAAATCTACCAACACTAACCGCTGTACCTCGAAGATGTTCACTAACTCGTACATTGGAGTCCATGTTTGATTGATAACGTCTAGACAGACTGACCCTGAACTATATTACATGTGCAGCGCTACACGAAGTCCACGTTAGGATGGTAGACCTTGTTCGCGAACCCAACTGATGGGCTTTTGTAGGGATAGTCTTCCGGAAGGTAGAGCAGGATACGCCAGCTACCGCTCTCGTACGGCGTCTCTTTCGGTCCTAATTCGAAATCAGCTGGTACCTCGAAAAATCACTTCGTAAGTGTCCTTCTCTTCAGAATTACGCACTTCGTAACCGGAAGTCTTGAGCTTAGCAATGTCTCGCTCTTTGCGTTTAGCTGCTGCTGCGGGATTCGGTTTGGCTGTGGACATCAATAATAATTGTATAAATAGGAATGAACAACGTCAACCTCACCAGTGATACGAGCATGGCAGAGATGCGCGAACTCGACTACGTGAGGTAGCAGAAAGTTCATGCAGACCCATGGGAGCATTCAAACCCCACTTCTAAGGTCATCCGGACGACTACTTCCCAGTTACCTGGTGGGACATCCTCGCTTCAGTGATACTACTGATACTGTACATAGGAGGTACCCTTGGCATGATGGTGGGCTTTTGCTATTGGGTTATGGCTGACAGTGTGGAGAAGTTTACTCAAATCTGGAGCCTCGTTGCCATTGCCTTCGTTACGGTGGTGCTAATCGGCATATTCTTCGGGGTACGCAATAAGATTCGAATTGAAAGGCAGATGATCCAGAAGAAGCTACGCCTGGAAAGGGAGAAGCTCAAGAAGGAGCATTGATACGCTATTCGAACACACGCCATCTGCAATTTTCATCGGGAAGGGTGGTGTTGACAGTTATTACTGGAGTATTGAGAATAATTCTGCGTTTTGAATCTTTAAATATGCGTCCATCAGAAGTCGAAGAGACCTCCCATGTCCACACCTTCCTCCTCAGCGGGGGGTGGGGGAGCAACGACAGCGGGTTTCTTATCTTCCTTCTTCTTATCGTCTTTCTTGTCTTCCTTGGCAGCATCCTTGCCCTTGGCAGCGGGAGCGGCATCACCAGCGGGGGCAGCAGCTCCACCAGTCACGCAGAAGCTATCGATGGGCCTGCCCTCGAGCACCTTGCCGAACTGTCCGACCCATGCCTTGTCGACCTGCACTCCAGCGGCGTCGAGCACAGCCTGGAGGGAAGTTGCATTAATCTTGGCTCCAGAGTCACCCAGCACGAATGCAGCGTAGGAAAGGGCAAGCTGTTGGAGCTCTGCCTTGGAGAGTTTGTCGATGGCGGTGGCCGACATTGGATGATGAAAAATATTATATTAATTTCCTTGGGAATATTTAATTATTAAGTGCTGCTGGAAGGTCACTCCCACCATTGACCATCCCCTACCGCCAGAGACTAATAGCCGAAACTGCCAACCCACCACGCAATAATTAAAGCAGTCGTGAATAAATAATAAATGAAGTCGGTGGGTAAGTACCAGAGCACCCGACTCATCCGCATCGTCGAGATCGAACAGGAACATATGAAGCATCGGAAGCGATTAGCGGAGATTCGCAGCGTCGTCAAGTTTGATCGCCAGCAGGAATTGAGATAGTAGAAACACTAACACCGTCAGCTGAAGAAGAGGAGGAAAGCAGCAAAGAATTTCCGGTTAAAGCTTGATCAAGACCGTATTCAGCACTAGAACGGCTTGCTCCATGATCACTTGAAGAAGGTGTACACTCGCAATGTAAGTTCAACCCACGAGCTAAGTCGAGAAGAGCTAAAACCCACTCTGTCATAACGGTCAACTATCATGAAGAAGGTGCGTACGGAGGCTCGCCGCGAAATTGAACACTAGAACCTGAGAATTCACGAAAAGCTAATTGGTGTGCAAAGTCAACTGAACAAAGATCGGTTCGACGAAGACTATAGCAACATCTGCAGCATCCGAAGCAGACTGCAGTCGAGTTCGCCACGCAAACACTAAACTCTACGATAAGTCATCAAACAGAAGTTTCATATTGTACCGTCAGTGATGCTGCCGCACATCAAACGACGTAAACGAGGTTTCATGGATACGCAAGCAAGCAGCCATCGCAACCCCGAACTAACATCCAATTTTTAGTTCTGATGAGGATTATATGCATGCTATTCCAAGAGCTGTGATGGAGAACACGAATGGGGTATGAGCCTGATGTGGGTATGGAACTAGTTGGTAATAGCGGGTGGACGTCTCGGGTACAGCCGAAAGGAGTGGCAGAAGAGCAAACAGAAATGAGGCAGAAATTCCAAGAAGTCTCAAACTCCGGTTGCTATTGCCGCACCGTTGGAGTTTCACCATTGTATGGGCTTAAAAATGAATTTCGGCTAATAGGGATCATCTGAAATTGTGGTTTCCCTCTGGGCACTGAGCGCTGTTTCCTCCTGGTGGAGCCTTGCCGGTAGCGATGCTCCTGTTACACTGCTTGCAAAGATTAGCTCCGCAATTCTTGCAGTTGAAGGTGCTGCTGGATCCGCATCCTGATGACCACTTGCACATGATATCCAATTTATTATAATCCGATGATCTCGCGCGAAGCATAAATAAAGCTGTATGGACAAATAGGTTCAGCAGCCAATACCTTGGATGTGTAGCAAGTACTACCAGCCGTAGTAGATCTGGGTAACGATAATATTTGGGATGACTCCGATGATGCTGATAAGCGACAGGACGATGAGGATGATTATGATCTTTCCTTCGCCTTTGTCTTCCAATTTGTCGAAGTAACGGTAAGCGATGATGCTCAGTATGAATGAACCAACGAGACTGAGCAAGAGGAAGAACAAAAACGGTTGCCATGTGAGCGATCCCTGTACAAGTGCCTGTATCGTTGAGGATGCGCCGATGAACATTACCTGGTAGCCTGAGGTAGCGGATGCAACCTTCGGATTCACATTGAGAGCCAGCATGGTGAGAATGAGAATGTGACCACACCCGGCTGCGATGATGCCGGTGACTAACCCAGCGAGGGTGGCTCCTAAGCACAGAAGAATGTAGTTCCGCTTCTCCGAAAGGTCAATTTCGAATTTGTACTGAATCTGCATCAACCTTTGACTTTACCTTCGCGTAATGCGCGTATTTCGTCTTTTCGTGGTTGAAGTAGATGACCAGGTAGATGATGAAGATCAGCACGAAGACCGCAAACAACAGAAAGAAGATGCTCTCACACACGTTAAAGGGTATAAGTTTACCCTCACACAATAGCGACATTGCTTCGAAGAAGACGAAGATGAGGATGCTCTTCCCGACATTCTTCAGTCGCATCCCTTCGTCCTCCTTCAACAGTACTTCGAGTTCGGGGTCTACTGCATGAAATACCTCCGACTATGTTTCCTGACATTCGTTGATCTTTGTGAGCTATAACAGTGCCTATTTTGATCGTTCTTATCTTCGGAATGAGCCCCGGCTTTTTGTGAGTTGCTCACTCAGCTCACCTGACTTGATCTTGTAGTTGATCAGGTACTCTTTGTACTTAATGATGAACTTATACGCGATGAAGGCGAATACCACCATCACCAGAATGTCCAGGCCGAGCTATGGGATTAGCAGGTTGCATAGCACGCCAATGGTTGAGCCGAAGATTACGCATGGCAGCAGCACGTTCACCAAGTTGTAGTCGATCAGTGGTCGCTGCAGAGTTGGATGGCGTTGCGGTACCAGCAAGAAGAAGTTCGCCATACCACCTCCGAGGATCATTGGGTAGGTGTAGAATGTTGCGGTGGTCTCGGGGTAGTTTAAGAGGTCCATAAGCAGCGGTACCTTGAGATAGCCTCCGGAGACGCCTCCAATATTGGCGAGAGCCAGAAAGAACGGGATGAGTATAAACACGAAGGTCGTGTAGGCTGTCGGAGGGAGCAGCGGATTGTGTTGGCAGAACCCCTAGACACAGCTGTAGAGGTATGGGCAAGTGGAGGTCTGGACACAAGCCAATATGTCCGACATATTTATATTCCAACCTCCGAGCGGTTATGTCAGTAGTGACGTACTACTGGTGTCGAATTCGCTGGTGTAATTTCAAGGAAGTATTTCAAAGAGAGTATCGTCTGGATCGATATCGAACGGATAGAGAAACCAGCGAACTGGCAACCGGAGTGCCGAGTAATCTTTTCACCTGTCAATAGAATCCCCTTCTATGTGCATTGTTCATAATTAGTTGCATAGCCAATACCTAACCAAATACCGATGAGCAGCCCGTACAAACGGATGAATGACGACGCTAGAAGCAATGCACGCAACGCCGACCAGATGGGATATCCAGTGCTACCTGGCTCTGCCAACACTGACTCTGTACTCTCGATTCCAAGGGGTGTGGCAGTACAGCCGAGCATACATTACGGCGAACCAGTCGAGTAAGAATATAACAACCGAGCACGACCAGCACAGTATGCTCCCGTAACCGAATACAACGAAAACGACCAAGGAATGTTCGCACATCCCATCGTCGATGGGTAAAGTAGGCAACGTCGAAACAACAAGGCCAGGTGGTGCACTATCTTGCTAGCCATCGCGCTGATCGGTGGGGGAGTATACCTCGTATTGTACCTCATGGGGAAACACTGATGTGAGTTAATTCTAATCGTTGCCAACCTTGGGTCAACCGAGAAGATCGTCTGGAGGATTTCTTGGCCAGTAATGTCCGCTTTTAATGGATATTGGACTAGTGTTATTGTTAGATTTTGCTTTTCTTGTATAAGATGAGCGAAGGCTATATGAGAATGCCCGAATAAAACAATCCAAGCATCGAAGTTTGCTATGAACCAGTCAATTTGGAGACAACAGTGGACCCCCTCAACTATACAGCCAATAAGGAAGCAGCACTGACAGTTGTAGTGTTAGTCTAAGCACATCGAAAACCAACCTAATTTAGCAGCCGAGGTCGAGCTCTCAGCAAATCTCAGCCCCACAAAGCGAAGTGAGGAGAATACCGACCCATTATCAACTTACTACATAAACCCTGAACCAAACAAGCAATAAGGAAGTCGTCCCTAGCAAAGGTCTGCACAGAAAACCGATCGGCGAACTGAACCACCAAGAGACAACAGACGTGAAGATTCTTGCGGCTGGAAAAAATGCTGTGGGTACATTATTGGTACCTTGGTGTGCTCCTTCATCGCAACCTTGATCTACATACAACATGTGATTGTCTTCGGCTCAATATTCCGGATAATTTCAAGTTTGGGCATGCAAATTTAGGAGTATTAGAGGGATGCTCGGCTGAACACCCAATGAGATTGTGTTTTGCCGTTCGGCCAAACGTTAGAGTTAGGGGAAACATTTATATTTGATAAAGCATGAATGGAGATGGAGCCTACCAAAAGATGCCTGAAAATGCACGAAACAACATTGATGAGGCCGACCATATGGGTTTCCCAGTGTTACCCAACGAAGCTCTTAACGACAATGAGCAGCGAACACCTGGAATCAATCCCAGCATCTATTATGGAGAGCCAGTTGGATAGGCTGTAGTTTACTCTACCAACGCAACACAGAATCGGGGTGCCGCAGCGTCAAACCCTTACCGAACGGAACCACAACAGCGAGTCATCATCATCGAAAGAGAACGACGACCACAGCGCTAATAGCGAAGCAATGCTGGTCGCTGCTGCTGCATTTTCTTTGCTTGCGTGGCTATCTCTGCTGGGATTCGACTTATCCTCTACATGATGGTGAGCTGAGTATGCATCAATGTATTTGCTCGAAAAGAAGATGGATTTTGCTTGGCTGGATGAGAGTTTCGTTGGCCAGCAACTTGAAATTATGACTCTTCGGAGACACTGTCACCACCAACACATTCCCAAACGGCGTTAGAGATTTGGAGTATTCATATATATCGATGAATCATTATAGCCGAATCGTGATGCCAAACCTGTCTAGTACCTGATCCAACACACACAACCCGAAGAATATCTCCTCATTAATTTATCTGCAACAGGAAATTTAAGTTGCGATTCCTCGCAGTATCTGCTCTTCCATCCATGATATACCTTCAGCCATTTAGACGGAGGGTCGCACTTCCTGCCTAATTCATCGCTTTGGTTTCAAATATAATTAATATTAAAATAACAGTGCCGCCATGATCTCGGAGTTCTTGCTCAAGGGAATCGACAACATCTTCCAGGATAAGCTTGCCATGAGTCGTCCTCAGGGCAGGTCAGTCTTCAACCGTGACACCATCAAGCGAGACCTCTCCAGTGTCATTCGGACCAAATAATCCAGGCTCCAAACAGGCTCACCTTCGCCAATTAAGAAGGCCAATCTCCAGCGCAACTTGCAGAACATCCAGCAGGAATTCAATGTGCAACCGGAGTCGGAAGAGCCTCAGCCTGAAATGACAAAATCACGGCTCAAAACATACTTGGAAAATGACAGATAAAACAAGCTGAAATCAGTCATTCGGAAGACCGACGCTAGATCAAGAACTCCCACCAAAAACACTCCAGCTGTCAATTATACGGAGCCTCCTCAACAACAACCTTCGCCTTACGAGCCTCGTGGCCGACCACCACCAGTCTACAAATACCAGCAACATTTGAGTTACTCGCCTGCTCAACCACAGCCCTACAACTATACCTAGCCTGAAGAAGTGGTGCAACCTTGGCAGTATCGCGAGCGAGAACCTCCACGCAGACAGTTGAACCTACACAACCAGTATGGTGCTCAGAACGTTTCGCAACAAGAGCCTCGGCGTGCCTCCCCATCTCCGGCTCGTGTAACCCGCCCATCCTACAATCGTATGTTTTGATTGTGTGTAATATCCCCAATTAATTAGCTGTTAGCGACTATAATAATAACACTAACAGTAAAACATGGGTGCCGATCAGGCCAAGCAGCTCCAGAACATCTCTTTCCCACGTGGAGTCGAGTCACCTTCACTCTGCAGCAGGGAGAACGCACACACACCTGCACTTTCTCTTCAGGAAACTGAACTGACGGGGTTGGCTGAGCTGCGCATTAAGGAACCAGCTCTGGGCTAAGTTCAACTTAACAGCCTAACGAGCCGCGACAACAAGCGTCGACTGAAAGGCACAAAGGATATCGTGAAGCAGGGCGACTTGGAGGAATGGGTGGATGATGTAATAAACATCGACGCAACCAAACCAGCATAGGATAAGGATCCAACAGATAAGGAAAACATCGTGCGGACCGAACGAAAGTACGACTCGCATCGCGAGCGCAAATCACGTGTGTCTAAGATGCTTTGATTTCGACTTCACTAGTCTATTGCTTCGACTTCTCACGAAGGTTGTTCGGTGGTAAACCATCCGTACAGCATCCACCTTGGCGTATCCCTTGGCATATTATTTATTAATAAAATTAATGCACCAACTCTTCCATTCGACTCAAACCTGGACGTTCCCGAGTCGATTCGAGAGTAAACACTGTGTTCGAACTTAGCGGTGACGAAGTCCAACCAGAAATCCAGCATTCCTGGGCCCTCGCATTACAGCAGCAGCAAAGTTACAACAAGAGCACCCACCTTTGCCATCGGTACGGAGCGACGTGCAGACCCTTTTCATGTCACCAACGTCAATCCTGGGCCAGGCACACACAACCATAAGTCCTACATCGAGGTAAGCACCAAATGCTAATCGCAGGACGGTCCCAAAAGAAGTATGTCGGCTCGGCTTGATCTCCGACCAAAGGCAACACCCGGCCCGCTGGACTACGACAATGACACATTGCGAACGAAGAAGAAGTAGCCAGTGTTTTCGATGTCTACACGCTCCAAGGACTTCCGGCAGATTGTGCGCGATAATAACCTGTACAAGCCAGCACCCGATTCGTACAACTCTAAGGGTAGCTTCAATAATCCAAAGGGAGTGTATACAATGCTGCTAACTGTAGGATTGGAACTTCGCGACGCAGGGACCTGACTTAAACGGAGAAGACACCGGGACCTGGAACCTACCTCACAATTGAACAGTTGTAGCGAAGTAAGCTGACAAGCTCTTTTGCGCATCCAAGATGCTCGATAGGTAGCAACTTTCGCAACACCGACATCAGCCATATTCCGAACGCAAATCCCGGGCCTGGTACATACCAAAAGAATACCTTCTGGGAGGAGAATGAAGCCAAGAAGCGTGGATACACTATGCGACCAAAGACCGCAGATTTACTAGCTATTAGCCGAACCAAGCTACCAGGGCCCGGCCATTACGATGATTCGCAGTTCAGAAATGTCAAAAAACGAAATCCAGGATACTCATGCGGTACTGACAAACGTCTCACATTCATCGACCAAGCCAACCGTTCGCTGAGTCCTGGTCCTGGAAACCACGAACCCAACAATTCGCGGCTTTATCGATCGATCAGTACAAACAAATTCGGCCTGTCGAATAGAAAGGACCTCTACGAGAACTAACGAACCCCAGCACCAAACTATTACGATGCCGATGGAGTTAGGGTTCTCAATAAGGCTCCAGGCTACTCACCCACAAAAGATAAGCGCGAACTCAACGATTTCTTGATCTCACGCGAAGGTGTTCCTGGCCCCCAATCTTACGACCCACATCTCAACCTCGTTAAGCAGTCGTCTACGATGTCGCAGATTCCTCATGAACAACGACCAAACTTCGATAAAGCAAAATTTAGCCCTGGACCCGGCTACTACAATTTGCGTGGAAAAGCATCCGGACCAACCTGGAAGTACAATTACTATCAATATAGATTCTCCACACAGAAACGTATTGCCTTTACTTACGATAAGGAGGGCGGTAGGGTTCCCGGCACCGGCGAGTACGAAATTCGAGGAATGATCCCGAACCCACCAAACTACATGACAACAAGCAACTACAAATCCAAGCTGTCATCGAGCAGTGCTGCCATGCGAACCACCCGCTGATCGTTCCCAGCCACCTAATAACCGACCCGACAGAGTATTGATAGAAGAATCACTCGGTGTAGTTGATGCCCTCGTAACGTAGTCCCGCAAGCCGGAACATGAGTTCGTACCAAAGGGTTGGTTTGTCACTACGAAACACTGTGTTGAACTTCTCGAATCGAATGGAGTACTTTTTACGGTACATCCCCATCAGCGTGGAGTCGGCCTCTGCTGAATTACCAATAAGCACAGCCTATTCGGTATGGTTGGATTATCGTTTGGGCTGTTCGCCGTGTTGTTTGAACCAATCGAATATCATCGTTTCAGTTATCTATGGGAGGTTGTAGAGCTCCATATACTCAGGGATGCCCTTTTCGATGGTAGTATTTACCCCTGGTGGCTAGCGTATCTTCATGAGCCTGTCGTAATCGTGGTTGAGTATTCCCAACTTTTTTGTCAGGGTTTGCAGGCGAGTCAAGTCTCCTTCGCATATAATCCCATCGTGGTTGGTATCATAAAATACAAAGGCCATGAAATTGAAGTGCAGTCGAGGCATCACCTTCAACCTCTTGGAGAGAAGTGTGAACGACTCAATATTCATAACCACAGGGATTTCCAAGAAGTCTATAATACGGTAGGGCTTTTCGTAGTATCGCTTCAGGTACTTTGTCAAGCTTTCCTTGGTTAGCAGTTCTTTTGGATTTCGACCAGAATACCCTCCAATCTTGTTAAACACCTTCACTATCTACTCATTGTTGTCGCCACTTAATATCTTTCCTGTGAGAGCGCGCTAGAGGTTCGTATATATTCGTTGGCGACGCTCAGAGGGTTTAGAAGAAGGCATCAGTAGGGGAGCAGGCTTTTAAGAGTCAGGAGATTTAGGAATCTACATTGCTTCCGTTAAGGCTTTAGTCCGGGTTGACCGTGCAGGACTTCTTACCCTTTTATTATCCGCCGATCCGAGCGTATTCAGCCGTTTTGTGCTACGTTGATGTGGTGGATCTAAAGTGGAACTGACTGAAGGTAGCGGCTGTAACATTCTCTTCTTCTCAACGAGGAGGTTATGTGGGTAAGGGTTGTGCACCGGCGAAAGCGGCTTTAGCTCCAACTTATCTTCGAAGATATCGTCGAATACGCGCTTCTTGAAGCTCTCCTATGTGAACTGTGTGAAAATTTTGAAGTCGCCTACATGTTATAGGATGGGTTACTCTTCGTCGGCACCGGCACCTAATCGAGCTGCCGACCTCTGTAAGTTGGATAGTACCTCCCCTCCTCATCTTTGTTATTTTCAAGGTATTCAATTGGCACCCGTCTTTCGGCTATTCTTCGGATCTTTCTTTCGACCTTTTGCCACTATGTGAGCTACTCGCCGGGTTGGTAGACCTGTGGAACGCGCAGGCAATCACTAAATCACTACAGTCATTACCTGTACTGGTTCCAGACCTTTTTGCGAAAGTTGTTCAGCAGCAGATGTCGGGGCGAGTTATCCTCAAGCGAGTTGATTAGAGAGGGGAACAGTCTCTACTCACATGCTCTGCGCATCACCGAAGCCAGTTGGTCCTCAGGTGAGCGGGGTGTTGTGGAAGTGGGTTTGCTCATCAGCCAATAAATTATACCAGTGCTATAACATATAGTACGCCAGCAACATGCACTATCAAGCCACCTTTGACTGGTTCAGCTTCTTGCTGTAGGTGATCATGCGGCAACCCACAGCAATGATTCCGAGCTGCAATATGAAAGCAACCAACCGCAGCGACTTGTTGACCCAATTGGTTGAGCTCCACTCGGCCAAGACAATGATGATCTCGACGAAGTCATTGAAACACGCCATGGCGTTGAGAATGAGAAATACCTTACCAACCCCATAGGAATTGCTGCTGGTGATCCAGATGACTCCAACGAATGGCGCGATGAAATCGACACCGACATAGGGGTAGGTGAGCCAACTTTGCCATACAGCGATGAAGGTGGCATCAAACAGTATCAAGACAATCTGGAAGAACTCCAACACGTACTTGCTGGTGTTGCTGGTACGGTGTGAGATGAAGTTGTAACGAACAAAGCCCAAAGCTCGGTTGAAGTTCTGCATGCATTGACTCATCTTTCCGTTCTTTTGCTTGTTCAAGAGGGAGTCATCTGCTCCATCCTTCATGCTTGGGTTGTGGCTCAGTTCTCCATCAACCATACTCATAGTCTCGCGATGCTTACTCTTTTGGAACTCCGACATATCCTGGTTTGGGTTGTAGATGAAAATGGCGAACTTGATGTCATGCTTGTCGTACTCTCTGAGTTCCTCCAGTGCTCTCGTCATGAATTCATCAAATCGTTTGGCGTCGCTTCTCTCCAGAATGCTAATCTAATGGTCGATGATTCTGTTGCCCTCAAACTTGCTGGTGATCAGGAGTAGGTTGATCTGCACTGAGAACTTATTGAAGAACTATTTGTTCCAGAGGTTGAGTAGGTCGACAAGGAGGGTGACTCCATGGATGAAGTTCTTCACTGGGGATTCGAGATCAAGAGTGCAGGAACTTCGATTGAAGTGGCGGATGAATCTCGACAGCTGCGAGCTATTCTATAGTCTCTTCTTCTGGTTGACGAGGTTACCCATTAATCTGTAGCGTTCGTTGACCTCCTCGTAACCCTTCTCGATGTTTCGATTAACGATGAAGTAAAGCACGTTCAAGAATGGATCAGTTTGGCAGAGATAGAAAGGACGGATGAAGTTGCCTTCCCCTGAGAGATACACGATGTACGGGCAGGACAGCATGAAATATTTGAGGTCCGCTTGATGGTACCTAAACACATCGAGATAGCAGATTGTGTAGTCAGTATTCTTACTGACCTTAATCTTGATGAGATTGCGACCCTCTGCAAGGTCCTTATTGATGAAGTTGATTTTGGTACTCTCGACGAATTTGACCACCCTGCGATACTTCTGCTTTTTGAAGACGATGAGCAGACACCAGTAGAGCGGATAGATGATGAAGCTGATGTAAAGGATGTACTTTTAGTAGGCTTTCCACGTCATCATGGTATTCAGATTCTTGGCAAACAGCTAGTAGGATTCGTTGACGATGAGCCCATGCAGTTCCTGCGGAGGATTCTACGACAACACCCATGGATTATCATAGATGTTGGCGCCGACGACACTGATACGGTGAATGTGGTACATTAGGTCTGCCATCTTAAACTACCGTTCGCCTTTGAGCCCCTCAGTGATGATCTTGGAGTTGTTGATGTCTTGGGTTGCCTTCTCGAAGTCAAAAGATTCAGTTTCGAGCCTGCTCTTCTTGCGTTTGTACAACTTCCTGAGGATAACACCAACGATCGCAAACAGTAGGATAAGTCCGAAACAGATGGCGATCTGCTTGAAGGTTATTCTTCTAGTTATGCCTTCGAGTCCCAGTAGCGAAGGCGTGATTTCTTTGGAGATGTAGCAACGGGACATCATCTGGTTGCCGGACGAACTGATGTTGATTTCAAGGACAGTCTCCTCAACGTTGAGTGGACAAAGCATGCATTGCACATTCACTGGGGTTTTGTAGTAGCCTGCCGGACAGTTATAGCACTCCGTCGATATCATATTAGAGTTTGGAGAGGGTCCTTGCCCGGGTGGACAATTTTCGATGAATAAATTGCCATCATTGGCACCGTACTTCCAGTCATAGGTACTCTGCCCAGCGCTCAAATCAACAATACCAGTGAATAACGAGTTGAATGCGAGCAGTTTAATGAAACCTCCAGAACCCTCTCCATTTGTATTATTTATGCTTGCCCCACCCTGAGCTGAGAGGTTCCCATTACCAAACAAGAAGCCAGTAAATATGTTTATGCTGCCAGCAGAGCCGGCAGAACATTGCGGGTTCATCGACATACCTCCGTTGACATTGATTGTTCCCGAAAGTTCGGAGGAGTTTGCACTTTGTATCACGACAATACCGCCACCTGCACTTTGTTGCTGACATTGGTTATTAGGGTTGCTGCCTGCTGAACCAGATACCATGGGATTCTCAATGATTCCATACGGAAAGCTGTGTAGGATGAACTGGAAGAATTGCAGACTCTGCCAGCAAGTTTCATTGTTTGTCCCATACCCACCGTATCCAGAACTACTTGCACCAGAGTTGCTGCAGTTTGCACCCGATGTGATGTTGAGTCCCCTCCCTGCGCCGAAGTTGCTCTGGCAACCAAGAGAGCTAGTATTTATGATCGACTGTGCATTCATTACGAAATCCGAGCAGACCACCAACGCAGTGCTGGTAAGGATGCTGCTGTCAAGCATCACTGCACTGGACTCGCTAAGCAGAATTACGGAGAAGTATGGCAGTAGCCACGAGATGTTTGGATTGGAAGTGAAATTCGTCGTAGCTTGGAATTGCATTGTTTGATCATTGAAGGTGAAATTGAGCCAGGGTTGTGAAAGTATCTGCGTGCCGTTAGGCCACACCTCCGTGCAGTAGATATTGCTGCTAGTAATCTGTGTTTAGTTGAGAAGAACATTGCCCATTAATAGGACTACGAGTTGGGAAGCGTTGAGTACTGTATTGTTGGTGAGAAAAGTGGAGTTTGGGATGGTGCCATTCAACAGCACTACACCGCTGACATTGATACTGGTGTTGTTCATTATCAGAGTTGAGTTATCTGCATTGGATAACATGACGCTGAGTTGCTGAACCTGTAATGTGCTGGCATTAAACACGACGTCGACACAGTTGGTGATCGTGACCTGCCCGTAGACTCCGTCTTCACTGAACACGACCTATTTGAATCCACGAATGACTATGGGGCAGTCGCTGTAGTTTAGGTTCTTTCCGGATACCACCGTGTCACAACCGAAGCACTCCACAGCAACATCCACACAGACCTGCGGAAGCGTGCACACGTTATTAAGGCAGATCGACAGTCCAAGGTGCAGAGCCGCTAATCCCAGCAATACGCGAGCGAGCATATTACAAACATTATAGCTGTCCTTGTACGGTGAGGTTGTTGCAAAAGCACCGCCACCAATATTAATTTTAAGTATGAACAGGCGAATTGCAGAGAGGCTATTTCCCTCTCTCAAGAGGTTTTTCAGCGTTGGGAAACCCTTGCCTTAACAGATCAAGTCGCACACTCCAAAGACCTAGTACCCAGGCTTCCGCCCACTCATCCGTGAGCACTTCGAGAACAAGATCAGAGTATACGAGTAGCCCAGCAGCCACTTGAAGTTCCTCGTTGAAGAGTCGGGGTTCCCAGGTTGCACAGACATGGGAATCTGCATAAGTCTGGGAACTCGTGATGAGGATCCCACCACTGCTGGCAGCCTCAACTACCTGAAGAACTTCGTGCACATCAAGGAAACACTCGAAGAGATCATTCGCTATTAGTAAGTAGGTGGTAGGCTATCGCAGCGACTTCTACCAGCAGTCAGGGTCCTTCTTCAATCTCGACTTCGACCATTCGTTCACGTATATCAAGTGTTCCTTCTTCCCCGAGGACGTGGATTTAATGCTGGATATGCTGTTGGACCTCGCTCTCAAAGAGAAGAGGATGTTTGAGGTATGCAACGATTAATCCAGGAAAATGGCAAGATGGAGAGTGAGCTAAAGGATATTGTTGAACTCACCAGAAGAACGGCATTCGCTCATGAAGGGTTGGGAATGCCGAGGTCGGGCGTCGGCAACGAACTCAAGACAGCTGACTTCCTTCGATTTCAACAGAAGATCACCCCTCACAACACCCTATTTTCATTTGCAAACTTTCCTGATCATGAGAAACTCACTAATCTGATCTCCCAAAAGATCTCCGCAAAATACCCAGAATGTACCATAACAGTTACACAGTCCTCAAGAGATAGAAGCCGATGAGAACACGATCCAGCTATCGCGGAGGAGTTGCAACCTATCAAAATCCATAGGCTTAATTCTTCGAGTTTGCACTTGCATACGAATCAGTTCCACTAAACAGTGAGAACTTCGAGATGATGCATATTCTGCGCACGCTGCTTGGGAACGCCTCAGCATTCTCTTCTGGTGGACCTGGAAAGGGTATGCACTCACGCTGCACCAAAAACCTCCTCAATAGGGTAGCATGCGTCGAAAAAACATCTTCCATCACTGAACATTACAGCGATAGCGGAATCTTCGGCCTGACCGTGGGAGGTCCATTCGATATGGCTAAGGATGTGGTTGAGTGCACTGTGAAGGAATTCAACAACCTTCTGGTGCTAATCGAAGAATAATAGTTAGAGCGCGCAAAGAATATTCTCGTGGCGAGCATCTATGCGAACATCGAACGGCAAGCCGACCGGCTGGAATAGATGAGCAAGCACTACTTCTCATACGGGAGAGTCCGTTTGATGGAATACGAGTAGAAGATTCGAAAGGTCACGGCTAAGAACATTCAAGAGTTCCTAAAGCAAATGGTGAAGCGACCTCCAACGGCAGTGGCACTTACCCCGGAGCCCCTCAAACACCCTCTGGAGCAGTGGTTGAAGCACCTACCACGCAGCTGAACAGGGAATATAATTTAAACATATAATTATTCCCATGTCATTTTCTGTTTCGCGTGATGAGGTTACACTCGGCAACTATCGCATCGGTACTGATGGGGTTATGCAGGCAAGACTCTCGGTGAGGGCACCTTCGGAAAGGTCAAGCTGGGCACCCATATCCTAACGGAAGAGAAGGTGGCAGTGAAGATCCTTGAGAAGGAAAAGATAGTGGAGCAGGCCGACATGTAACGAGTGACCAGAGAGATCTGCATTCTAAAGATCTTGCGGCATCCCAACATAATCCAGCTCTATGAGGTACCCGCCGGAAGCAACTGAGATAATTTAAACGAAGAAGGACATCTACCTAATCATGGAGTACGCCGACGGTGGCGAGCTGTTCGAATACATCGTCAAGAAGAAGCGCATCGAAGATCGCTAAGCCGTCGGGTTTATGCAACAGATCATAGCCGGAGTCGACTATATGCATCGCAACGGCGTCGTTCATCGGTAACCAGTGGGTTTATGCAGCGATCTTAAACCAGAGAACCTTCTGCTGGATCACAATAAGAACATCAAGATCGTAGACTTCGGGCTGTCAAACCAGTATAAGCAAGGCGAAAAACTGAAAACGGCCTGTGGATCACCATGCTATGCGGCGCCGGAGATGATTGCTGGCAAGCACTACGAGTGCGTCAACGTCGATATCTGGAGTTGCGGAGTCATTATGTTTGCGCTGCTGTGCGGATACCTTCCGTTTGAAGATCAGAATACCAATAGACTCTACAAAAAGATACTTGCTGGGCAGTACGACATCCCCAAATTCGTCAATCCTGAAGCACGCGACCTTATCAAACGTATTCTCAACGTCGATCCTGAAGCACGCTTCAAGATCTCGCAAATTAAGGACAGTAAGTGGTACTGTCTCGCTCGGGAAAAGTCTGACCTAAGCTCCGGTATCATCGTTGGCAAGGACCCCATTCACATCGACGATACGGTGTTTAAGGAGTTGGAAAACTACAGCATCGACCTTAATCAAGCCAGGAACAATTTACTACACAATCGACACAACCCAACGACATCAATCTACTACCTTTTACTGCAGAAGCTCAAGAGGGAGGGGACGTTGACTACAAGCAATCGCCGTTCAGAGAGCCCCATCGTCTACCGACCAGACAAATACGACGATAAGACCAAGACCGACCGTGATTACCGTCGCAAGAAAATTCAGATGCCTGAATCGACTAAAAACGATTCAATGAATGCGAGCAACATCATCTCATCGTTGCTTGAGGCAAACAAGAACAATAACAATAACAAGGTCATAACGGGACTAAAGAATAAACGGATGTACACACCTGGAGAGATGAACTTCGATAAGGTGGAGGACAACAAACAGTTCCCACAGAAGGAGCCCAGTCAAATAAGCGATCGGCCAGACCTGAATTCTGTCACGCTCACTGCCAGGGAAAGTACCTCTCGGACCGACAGCAATATTGTTCGGCAGGATCTTACGGGCAGGGTTAGCATTGGTGCTCCAGCAAGTACCCGAAGAGCCCATCAACCACGCATCAGCCTAAACGATAACCAGGTTCGCCCAACCGGGAGCATCAGTACAAGCTCCAAGAAGGATGAACCACAACAGCCCAGCAGCAATGTGAACTACTCACGCAAGAATGAGTTATCTGACCAACTGAAGGAGATCTCGTTGAAGATTGATAAGGAAATTCAGTAGCTCAAGAAGCAGAACGATAGCTACATATCCTCGCAGTATACGGACAGGAGGGGTGAGCCTACAGGTTTCACGCCCACTTCCATCACTCCAGGCAACCCCAACCGCAAGAAAATTTCACTGGATGTGAACATCATCAAACGGTAACAATAAATTTTATGCAGGGACACCAACACCGAGCGTGCTCGCAACTCAAAGATCTACGAAGGTATGAACAGCTTCAGCGGTCCATACAACCCCCGATGCGTCTTCGGCAGCAACCCCCGAATCGTCTACCAGAAGATCCTAGCCTTCCTGGAATCCAACGGCGTAGTTTACACTTAGGTACGTTATTCCCTAATGGTAGTTGGAACGCTTCACAATAGAAGTCGAGCGTCGCTGGAAGATCTCACTGGAGCTGCTGCAAAACATCCAAAATGTCTACATCGTGTCGTTTTCGGAGAAGTCGCAACTCAACGAGAAGCTAATGAACTTCCTGGAGTTGTGATGTGCATGCACCCTTTGCTAATAACTCGAGAACTCACAGCAATAAGAAAACAATCAATAGCAGGGGCAGTACCAGCCAAGGTTAGTGGTCGCGGCTAACCGTATAACTGTTCAGATTGCACGTGCTGTTCAGTGCGTACACTTTTCGGGAGTGCAGCTCACTGAGGTCCTTATTGTTGCGGCGACCTACTGACATCGACTTAATGAGCTGGAGGTGGCTGCTACGGATGGGAAGCACCACATCACTCACGTACCACAACACGTTTTATTGACAGTCCCCAGTAGTCTTCGAACCGTGGTAGAAGTAGAATGTGGAATTTTCTATGCTAGAAGTTATTGGTGAGAGGGTAAACGCGAAAGCGGTGGGATGGTCAAAGCTTACTCCATCGAATAGTGTAGTGGCGGTATCGTCGTTGTCAGCAACTTCGGTCATTACAACTGCGACCATCATGTTGCGGTACCATTGATCACCACTTGGATCGGTTTCGAACATGAGCTGAATCTCTGCGTCATATTTCTCCCCATCAATGTAATGTTCCGAACTGAAGTGGAGGCGTGCCTGTTTGGCGACGAATAGTCCTACATTCCCATCATCCGTGGCAATATAGGCGAAGGAATATATCATCGGGGTGGTCAATGTAAAGGTATTGTCTACCAGCGAGATGCTTGTCTGCACAGGCTTTTCAATTGAAAAGAGTTCGATGCGCATCTCTGAGCAATCTTCTACCGCAGAGCCGCTAATTATGTTGATTGGGCTTTGTTCCAGACCGTTAGTACAGAGTTAACTTGACTGTAGGCTGATGATGCTGGAGCCACTGGAACCCACTACTACTTTCACAAGGACTGTTGCAAGCAATAATAACATAAATTCTATTACTGAGAAATCACATGTTCCTTCGACGGCGGAATTCCCGACGAGTTCGCATCATACGTCGGGAGAGTGGATCGCCTGAAACCAGAAGTTACGACTATCTTTTGGAACGGGTGCGACCAGATACGGTGTTTGGATTGGAAATGTTATTGGTACGAGTGCGGGTGAAACCACGGAAAACTTCCCTACTACGAAGGTTATACCTCGCTTTCCCATCCTCAATGGGCATTACGACTGCTTACTCCTCACTGCTACTTTCCTGCTTCTCTTTGTCGGCTGATATTGAAGGAGGCTAGTCCAGCAGTTGCGTCTCTAACTCGGCTACCTCACAAAAAGCGCAGACCCACTCATCGGGAATATCCCCGGTAATGCGGGGATCACAGTTAATATGGCAGCACTTATTCTCGCATCTGTCGCACAGCAGTAGCATTGGGATGTCGTCAAATGTTTCGCACACATAGCAGGGATCGTAGATGTAGTCCTATGAATCCTCGAATACTGGTTGTTTCGGTTCAATGTGTACAATCTCACCGGTGCCCTTCAGCAGCTGGTCATACTCTTTACGACAATATGGGCACCTCGAGGAGGACTGTGCCCAAAATTCAATGCATTCTAGGCAGAACAGATGTGAGCAGGGCAGCTTACCGGTTTCTTTTTATGGAGGATTGAGGCATATCGAGCACACTGTCTCGTTCAGCACCATTACCTTTCGCTTCTTGAGCTTTGAAACAGAAGCTGTTCGAGCAGTTGGAGGTCTCACTACACTTTTCTGTTCACTCGACTGATCCTGTTGTCTGCGCTGCCTTCTGGGGCTTTGAGTTTTGACTAACTCTTGGTCAAGTTCAGCGCAGAGTCTGCTAATGCTCTGTTTCACGCTATGTTGGTGGAGCTCACTGGTTGGTTTGGTCTTCTTGGGTCGCTAACTATTGGTGTCACGCCAAGAACGCTTGGGTTGCTTTGGGCTGGGTTGCTTGAGCTGCTATTGGGACGTGGCATCTGAAAGCATTGACTTCGAGCAGATGAATGCTTCATTGAGCTCGTCTCGCGGGAACTCTGAATTGAATTCCTAACTCATAAACTGCTCGATGTTAATTATAAGGGCCTTGCTAGGTCAAAGGTTGGTACTGTCGATCAATGTGAACAGGAAGGTCAGTTAAACACATCAGCCTACTGAGGTATCTCGAACAGCATCTACTGGGATCAGCCCTTCGACGGATTCCACCGGCCTGCCAGTGAGCCCATTAAAAAAATATTCATTAATCAATATAAATAATTTGTGATAATCAACAATGGTCGAGAAAAAGGTCCACGAGAAGATCCGAGCAAAGACTGAAGACGAGGTCAAGGCCGACGTCATCAAGCTGAAGGAGGAACTGAAGGATCTCAGGAATAATAAAGCTGCTAACGCCAACTCCGCTAAGGCTGCGAAGATCAAGGTACTGCTTCCTGTCAACCGTAGACCATCCGCAAGTCCATCGCTCGCCACCTTTCGATCGTCAACGAGAAGGCCCGCAAGCGCTTGACCGGCGATAAGACCAACAAGCCAAAGGCTGGCAAGCTGGCTCAGACCCTCCGTGAGAAGCTCACCCGTGCCTACCGTCGCAGACTCACTCTCACCCAGCGAAAGACCCAACTGCTGAAGGTGGTGAAGCGTGCCACGAACTTCCCCCTTCGCAAGTTCGGTATCAAGGCCTGACAGTCACCTATTTAAATATCAACCTATCAGGTGATTTAATTAATGAGGAAACTTCTGCTGCCGCTCGAGAAGCACCTACGCGTGGAAGCCGATCGGCATGGTGGCCTGCTCATAGGTATGAGGTACACAAGCCAGCTGAAGTAGGCACTAACTCAAGTTCGCGTACCTTGTGAAGGAGGTTACCCTGAAATATGCACATCGACAACTGGAAACATTCGCCGACTCCGTAGTGCTCGCAGTGGAGTACCTGCACACCCGGAAGGCGCTTGATCTGAGGCAGCGCAACGAATCGGAGGAAAACAAGCAGGTGAAGGTAACGATTGCCGTGGACAACGCTATGATGGACACTCTCGATTTAACTTTCTCTTTTTGCGCGCAAAACCTCCAGAAGCTCACGCACTACCTACTGGAAAGCGACCAGCAGCTGACAGCAAACAACAAAGATGATCTCGAAAGGCGGCTGACGCCTGGTCAGTTGCTGTCGAGTTGCTTTGTCGGGCTGGAAGTATTCTGCTACAACTTGGATCTCTATCAGGATATGTACAGCAGCATCGACCTTATTAACATATCGGAGAAGATGATCAAAAGCCATCGCTATATTGAGGCGCAGCAGGTGACCATGCAAGTTGCTTTTATCGCTAAACATCGTCTTCGGTGGAAGGAGGCTGAGATCCTCCTATTAGGCCTCCTTCCGAGGGTCGACACTCATGCCAAGCAGGAAGTGTTGCTAAACCTGGTGGACAGCACTCCGGATAGCATGGCAAAGCTTAAATACATTGTGCAGTTGGCAAAGCTACAGAACCCAAAATTCAGTAAAGAAGCCGAACTGTTGCGCCCGTCGAGCCTGTTCAAGCACTGCCGAGAGCTGATCGACATAATAACGTAGGCGACTGACTTCTCAACGTTCATGGGATTCTGCACTTACCTCAACATTGTGACATACTTCGTGAATGAAGTGGCGTGCTCGATCGCTGACAGCCTACTCAGCATCTTCACTCGAATCATCAACTTCTCCAGCAACAAGAAACTGTGGAAGCGTATCCGTAACGAAAGTGCCGACAACCATCAGCTGCTTAACAGCTGCATCAATAGTCTCTTCGAGGGTGTCAGGTGCTGCTCACTTTCCTTCGCCAGCAGCTACATTCAGCAGTATGTCTAGTTCCTCCTCAACTGGGTACACCTCGAAGAAGTATCACTCGTGCGTCGGCCACTATCGATACTCTTGGTATCGTTCCTCAGCAAGGAGATCAAAGGTGTTAAGCTGCGCATTCGTTTCGATCAGTGGTTTGCAGTAGCCTTTTATGTCGAGGGTAGCGACCTCATCAAGCATTTCCAGCTAGACCTGAAACTGCATAGCAGCAAGGACTGCAAGGAGGAGATGGGACTTCTCGAGGAACACCTAACTAGCAACGCGATATTGAACCTCACAGCTGAATCGATGAACCAGTTCATCATTGAGCTCAGCCAAAATTTCATCCAGCTGATGCTGTGTCCCTAGCTCAACTTCCTCCTGCTGCATCATTTCCTGGAACTGACCAATGTCTTCTGCTTGAGTGCGTCATAGCATAACAGGGACATCAAGCCTGGATTCACTGCTGCACTTATCCCACTCTACAAACCGCTGAAGATGCTAGTGGGGAGGTTAGTCGATGTGGCTCTCGAACCCGTGGAGGTGTTCCATCGTGCTTGGGAGATATTCGTTGACTTCTTCACCACCATCGACGAGTATCTGGAGGAGACCCTGCTTGATGTGATCATGTCAATGCTCAACAAGCACTTCTGTCGGGGGGATATTCTACTGCCAGAGCTGCCAATCATTGAAGCGGTATGCCTGACACTCCCGAGCTTCTCCAGCCTAAGTGGCCAGTACGCCGATCTGGTGGAGCGGGTATTCATTAAGGTCTGCGAGCTCATCCCCAATTCAATTCATACCGACAGCATATACGGACTACTTGAAAAACTGATAGTATTTCGACCTAAAGTGCTTGAATCGAGGGAGTTGCTGATCACACTGTTAGAGCAGCTCACGAGTGCCTACACTGATGAGGATGACCGTTGGAGACAGTTTGTTGGAGATGTTGGTAAGCGACTACTCACATTCGGAACGCAACAGTTGAAGGAAGCTATTGACTTTCTCTGCGAACCCCCAAAAGTTCCACATGCAGGACCGTTAGGAAAGAAGATCTTAACCAGCCACCAGTAGCAAAAAATTCAGCAGGACAGTGAAATCCGAAAGATCTATATACTCAGTCGTTGGTTGAAGCTCAGCCGGGAGCTGTAAGTGCCGTGCAAGATAAAAGAATATTTGCTGGAACTCGCAGATCAATTGGTCCAGCGAATCCACCAAAGCCCCGACCCGAAGGAACTGAACATGCAGTTCCATCGGTTCTACTGTATCGCCAAGCATCTTGCACTCAACGAGGTCGAACTCAGCAGCCGCTTCTTCTCGCTATTCGAGATGTAGCACTCGCCCATAGTGTTTGGCTGTCTGGTGTTGATGGCAGGCAACCGCAAGTCGGTATCGCTTGAACAGTATGACACGTACTTCAGAGTGGCATATGAAGAGATCGACTCACCTTGGCGCAATATCAGCGACCTGTCTTTCTATCTGATCGCTGACTTTGCCCGGGTGTAAAATCCCCATATCGCAGAAGTGCTGATGGAGATGATAGAGACTGGCGATCAGTATCCGAGTATCATAGCACTATCAATCCTGCACAAGTTCTGCCTGCAGTATTAAGGGCAGTCCAAGGCACTACAGTAGGCATCCCCATTGCATGAAATCCTGGCGGTGCTTTGTGAAAGACTCAACGAACTCTACAACAGCTACTCGTGTAAGTAACAGGAAGATCTGACCTATTACGTTATCAACCGCCTGCGTCGGCACTTCAGTGTGTTGGGAGATCCGTAACATGAATACATGCTGGCTGCTGAATAGGACTAAAAGCTGGCGGAAGCGCTCAATATTACCCCGAGGATAGAATCCATAGTAGACCGGGAGTTCAGTAAATAAGCTGAAGATTACTTGAAGACTGAAATCTACTTGCCAAGAAAGACAGAATAGAAGATAAAAGCACCCGAAGATACAGAAGGATTCTTCGAAGTCACAGAATAATCCTTACCTACAATCAAACCACCAATCGATACCCAGTCCCCTCCTTTAGCAAACGAGGAGGCTAAACCAGTCATCACCAATGCGATCACTCGAGTTCCAGTCAGATAGATCCAGATTAATGTGACTACTCCAAAAACGCCTCCAGTGACATCGGCTGTTGTCAACAACGGCAAGAAATCGAGCCAGCCCGACCAAACTAAACTGTTTACAACGCCTCGTGCTAACCAACAACCTACCAAAGAGAAGTAGTCCTCCAACAAGCGGACACCGAAGCACAGCAACTCAACCACCATCTTCAGCGCCAAGCACGGCTCTCCCGTGGTAGAAGTCGAAAGCAAGAACGAAAAGTTTCGGATAAATCTCGGCCACCTCAACTAACGCTGGCGGTAAGGTCTCGAAATGATTCACAAAAAGGCCAAGCCAACAACTAAGCGACGCAACACCTGATTCTCGTGTGATATCATTCTTCACTTCTTCACGATGCACTCGGTTACGGTTTCGGCAAACCTCAGCGAACACACTGTCTGGTTGAAGTGCTCCACCAGTGGCGAGATCATGACGATCATGAGAGTCTTGCTGTCCCCCGAGAGGTAGGTCTGCAGGATATGTGTGAGCTTGGAGTTGCGGTAGGGGACATGCTCGTTCTTTTTGGCAATGGCAATGATCACTGTACTTAATTGGGTCAGCGACTTGTTAATAGACATTGTCTCCTTCATTCTTTCACCTTCCACCTTGCTCTGGTTGACGCGCTCGCTGCCAGCCAGATCAATGAGGCTTAGAGTCCCTTTCCTCGATTTTTACTTATTCTTCGCCTGTAAGGTGAGCTGGAAGATGCAGTGCGAGCGAGAAGAATGTTCATTGCAGCTCGTTTCAGCGACTTTGCGATTGTTATGAGCTATATCCAACAGTCGTCGAATATCAGCCGCCTCCGTTACTTCAACCGACGAAGGCTCCTCCTTGAGGTTCCCCAAGTTGAGAAGGTCGCGAACGCTATCCATGTAGACCTCCACTATAGAAGCATCGAGTATGAATGTCCATCCAAGATTCCTCGCTTTTTGGATTTCGTCGAAGATAAGGGACACACTTCGAGGAATCACTCCTTCGTTTGCGCCGTCAGTCCCCTCCATTGTGAATGTCTTGCCCGATCCCGTTTGCCCATAGGCGAACACACACACATTCTTTCCGTCGATAGCACTTTGAATCAGCTGGGAAAGCTAATTGAACACTTCCTCTTGCGATGCGTTATCAAACACCCGTTAGAAATTGAACTTGAACTCTTTCTTTTGGTTATCCGATTTGAGGGTCTCTCTGGGAACGTTGAGCATGAGAGCACTTTCATTCTGCACCGTGTAGTACTTCTCAGGGTGCATAAGCCGCTCCTTTTCAGTCATCGGTCGGATGCGACAGTAAACTCGGATGTTTCCTCGTATTTCCTGAAGATCGTTGTTAATCTTCTTCTTGAGCTGGTATAAATCGTTGACCAAGCCTGTCTGTTCTTTGTATTCACTGTCCTCCGAGCATAACTGTTCTATGCTGTTGAGGATGGCTGCCTCCTACTGCTGAATTGCCAAATCCGTTAACTCCAATTCCTTGGAGAGTTCGTGCTCAGTTTGCAGTAACCTTTGCCTTTCTGCCTCATTTTCCAGGAACATTTGCTCCCTATCTCGAAGCAGAGTCAGTTCATCTTGAAGAGTCTTCGAAACCTTATCTATCTCAGCAATCTCCTCCATCAGGGAGACGCCATTGCTCGAAATCTCTTTGCTGAGTTCATCGTAGTCAACGGCAAAGATTTTGTTAAGGCAGGCCAGTTACTTTAGCCCATCCGTTTGAGGCTTTGTGTACCCTTCGTATAGAATTGCCAATGCCTGAAGAATCTAGTCCTCTCCCAACAGAAAGGAGATGAGCACTTCCTGTATCTCATCTGCTAATCTCGTGGAGTCGTTGATGTCAGTAGCCTCATCAGCCTCCGGGTTCGGCGTTATCTTCGGCTTCCTGGTTTCCTTATTGAACTTGGACATTGGCTGCTTGTCAGTTTATGAATTTAAATTTTTGCTTGAGAAGTTGACTCTTCTAACGACTGTTGTCAGTCAGTCCAATATCATAAAGTAGCAAGGAAACTGGGTCAACGCCTACTCCATGGAGTCAATCTCTACAGCAAAAAAGTTTGAGGTTGGGAAGGAGTTTGACTTGATAGGCGAGTCTCTTTCTCGAAGACCAACATGACGATTGCTATTCCATAGCAACAACCTCAGTTCCGAATCACATTCCAGAAAATATTAATTTGAGACAAGCCCTAAATTGCTGCTGAGCAGGTCTCTCAACTGCCGACTTCCCCAGCTATCAGCTGCTTTGTGGCGGTTTCTTGAGACAGCCAAATACATATTCCTCACATTTTATCAGAATTACTTAACATAGCACCGGCCTTCCAAAACGGATGCTTCGGCCACCACAAATCGAGGCAGGCTACCCTAGGCTTTTGATTTGGGAGGTAAGAGGGAAAATATTTAACATTAATAGAATCGTTGCCGTACGAATGACCCTTGTCAACGTTACTAACGTCGTTGTGGAGAACCCTGAGGCTTCCTTCACCTCCACGATCAAGCTTGGCGTTACGTTTGAGTGTCTCCGCGAGCTCAACGAACCAATAGACTGGAAACTGGTCTACATTGGCTCAGCACACGACTAAGCCTGCGATCAAACCCTCGAGGAATTCGAAATGGGACCCCTCAACCCTGGTGTCATGCAGTTCAACATTTAAGCACAGCCTCCGAAACACGAACTCATCCCGCGCGATTAGCTGCTGCGTACCTTTTTCTGTTAGTTTAGGCGTTACTGCTATGATCCTCTCTGCAAGCTACCGCGGCAACGAGTTCTTTCGGGTCGGCTATTACGTCTACAATCGCTACAACGCCAACGAACTTATGGATAATCCACTTCAGGACATACAGATTGATCGGGTAGTGCGCGGTATTCTCTCCGATAAACCACGCATCACGCGAATCGAGATTCCTTGGAACGACAAGGAAACACAATCCCTGAGCACCAATGAAGTTGATAGCTACGAAGCAGAGAAATCAAGATCGGTGGATGAACTGCCGCAGCAGCAACCCCAAAAGCTCAAGCACACCGAACCCTTACTATAGTGATTCCTACGTGTATTCTAAACACGTGAATATTTGCTCGGCGGTGCACGATTTGTAGATATCTATCGTAATATTAATCCAATTCGAGTTCACATGGAGCCGGAGGAAATTCATGTCGAGTCGAACACGACTGCACACTCACAAGAGGTGAAGAAGGAGGAGCATCAGGAGATACTCTTAGATGAACAATCAGAACAGCACGAGAAGCCCAACGAAAAGCATGGGTAAACTCTCGAGATTGCCATTGAAGGGGATCGGCCGCAAGTTTCTGGATTGACCTCCCTTCCAAAGTAAGCGATATCACAATCTTCACTGAACAAAAACCTAACTGTAGAGGAATTCGCTTCTGAGGGAATGACATTTGAGGGCGACCATCAAATTGGAAAGGTACTTGGCCGGTGCATTGCAGATCACCATATGGATATCGGGAAGCGTTCAGAAGGGTTCTACCCTATCGAAATACACTGCCTACGTAATCGTTGGCGAGGACGAAAAGGGCAAGTTTGAGGTACTACGCCGCTATAGCGAGTTTGACTCGCTCTGTGCATTGATGAAGGAGAGGTGGCCCGGTTGCTTCGTACCCGTCCTCCCAGACAAGGCAATGATCAAAAATTCGCTTCAAGTTGTGCAGGAACGAGAGAGGTTATTGACAAATTTCGTAAAGTGTGTTGCGTCAAGCCGCCATCTTTACTATAGTGAGGAGTTCCAACTATTCCTACGATCGGGATAGACTGATGTCAGTGGGGTACAGTCACCTTAACCAAGGTCTTTGAGAAACTGCTAAAGGCACTCAGCCTGGAGTAGATTGTGAATCGCTATAAGGATGTGTTTACCGAACTCGGCGGAGTAATTTGGGAGGTTATTGCAGAAAGAACTAGACGGAAGTGCCTCCATTAAGATATCAGCTTTTCGAACATCGCTAAGAAAGATCCAACAACAACTGAACCAGCTCCAAGAAGCTGCGATATCGATGGCTGAGAGCAAAGACCAGCTGAACGAGCGATTGCCGAGTCTCTTCACCCTTATTAATCGCTACGAGAAGAACACCATCCTGGAATTCTCAGAGGGACAACAGGACAAACTGGTCTATTTTCGTGAATCCAACGAAGAGCTCCGAAAACACCAGTAGGTGCTGACCAGCGTCTGCAAAAACAATCCGTTCTGGTTGATGAGCGATCTCATTAAACTTGAAATCAAGGACTGCTTTGCCTTCCTCGAGACAATGGATACAATCGACAACCTGAGCCATCGCCGTTTGGAATGTTAACAGCAGATCCGCAGCTACGAACTTGAGATCGACGAGCTGGCGATGGGAAAGAGCACAGTCAGTAGCATGACGACCCGAAAGTCGAAGTAGGAAGTCAAGCGTATCATCGAATAGAAGAATAAGAAGTGCATCATGGAGAAGCACAACTATATCGTGCTCTCGGAGATGGTCTCGGTGCTGATCAGCTACATTGAGATCGACAACTACAAGGTAAATGGAGGCTTACACAGCTTCTCAAGAAACGGTACTATAAGAACCTGCTGAAGAAGGTTGCAGGAGCAGAGGGATTCCTCGTGGTCACTCTGAGCAGGTTGTGGAACGAGGTTGACAAGGCCAGCCAGCCTAACAATAGTCTGGTCGAGAAGAATACATCGGTTGAGGTCCCCAAGCCTGTTAACCCCACCGTTAACTAAGATGCCCGAACCAGCAGCACAAGCTAACCAAGACCGTGAAGCTCCATGGATTCGAGTTATTATCTAATCACTTATGCAAAGACTGTTTCTGTCTGCAGTGTTGCTGGCCCACACGCTAGCCATCCTCACACCAGTCGTCAAGGGAGTCAATAGGTGTTTCATCGTGCACACCTACACCCCCGACGAAACCATCAAGCTGGATCTGAACTTCCCTCGATTCAATAGACGCTTCAAAACTGAAGGCTTCACGGTGAACATTACCAACACCAAAACTGCATAGATCAAGCACTTTGTGATCACTGGCGTTATCTGGCGACATGAATTCTCACCAAATGCAGGTACAAACTCACAGACTACGTAGGTGATCTCTATCGAGTGTGCTATAGGCTTGACACCGACCAACGAGCTGAGGGTCTGATGGTGGACTTCCAGACTTCTATTGGCTTCGGCGCACCCTAACAATCCTATGGCAACCTGTCACACTACGCCAAACGAAGCCACGTAGCGAATAGCACTGACGAAGCATTCTTCATGAGCCAACTCGCCGATGTACCCTAGTCGTTATTCTCAGCGAATCAAAGAGACACAGGAGCACCGCCAGATCGAATAACAGCATTTCTTCTACGACTGCACGGAATTGATGAAATGGATTTCCCGGATATCGTTATTGCAGATGGGCGCGTTTGCTGCCATCGGGGCCCTGCAGCTTGTAATTCTCGCGAAGATCATCAACCCCAGCTGATTGTATATGCACGTCCAAGAGTGAACTGTTCCGACTATAATCTTAAGCAGTTATACAAAATGAACAAGTCGAAGAGCTCCACGACGAGTTAGCTTCGCTGGAAAATGTACCAAAGTAGGTTATTCGTAGCCACGACAGGAAAGCCCAGAAAAACGGTGCTCATGGCAACATTTATTGGGTCAGGGTAAGCATTGCTGCCAGCGTAGAAACAGGAACTCAACTAGGATGGATCTGAAAAGGCATCGAAGTGGATCGGCAGTGATAAGTATGTTGGAGATTGGAAGAACAACAAGAAAGACGGCTTTGGAATTCAGTACTACGAGATCGGCAACAAGTATGAGGGCGGATGGCTGGAGAATAAGAGGCATGGGCAGGGGACACTGTGGGTGGCAGATGGAAAGAATAAGCTGAGGAGAGAATACACTGGAGATTGGTAGCGCGATCGAAGAAAAGGTCGTGGCACAATGTTCTTTAAAAGTGGAGATCGCTACGACGGGCTGTGGTTCGATGATAAGCCACATGGATAGGGCCGCATGATCTACTCCAATGGCGATGTGTATGAGGGAATGTGGTCAATGGGAAAAAGAAGTGGTTATGGTGTGCTCACAAAGCGATGCGGAGACCATTTCGAAGGACACTGGGTCAACGATATGAGGGTAGAAAGTTAATGCTATGTAGGAAGGACAAGGCAGCTACTTCTATTCTCAGAAGAATCAAATATTCGTCGGGGAGTGGGTCGAAGATACTCCAAAGACCGGCGTGTACTCGGAGGTGGAAGACCCCACAAGCAAGCGTCCAGAACGTGAGAAGCACTTCACCGAACCCTATATGCTCCCACCCCTAAAACCGATTGAATTGCAGAACCCCACGGAAGTGCTGTAACATTCGATGGAAATGGTTCGTAAGCACCGATCATGCTATCGTGCAAGGTTCATTCCAGTCGACGAGCTGTACAGCAAATAGGAGCTGCTGGAGTTGGAGAAGTAGTTCAATTCGGCTATGAATGAATCCGAAACAATAAGTGAACACAACCTGTTCGCACTGCTGCTGAACATGAACTTCGCCCTCGACGGTACATCCACAAATGATTCAGAGCAATCAGTACGACAGAACCTCCGCCGCCTCAAGCCAGACTACGCTGAGGATCAAGTAGACTGCGATCTGTTTGTACGACTGGTCGCAATAATCCTAGAGCAGTCTGCTCTTCAGCCTTAGCAGTAACCCTCGACGATCCTCGATCAGATTAACGAGGAGAAGCAGCGTGACGAGCTGGAGTAGTAACAGTGGTTCAATGTGGAACGCCATGGTCCATGATCTTTTTGATAGCTCACTCGCTACGCAGCAAAGGCATTTAGCTAAGTCACCTCCAACCAGCAATTATCCATAACTTCGTATTAATGTTGAGGTCCGAGTCGATGGGCTATTACCAGCTGGTGCTGCCACGCTAGTCCAGCTGGGAGATCATGAACGCGCTGGGTATGCAACTGCTGGTGATGTAGGACAGATTGATAGTATTCACATCATCGAAAGTGGCAGCATCGTCAAACCCTTTCAAGCACAAGTTAAGCGATGCGAGGAGTCACTGATACGCATAGGCAGCTTCGACCAGATGTTGGTGGACAACAAGATCACCACTCATAAAATCGAGCGTGATAGGTAGTAGTGCCATGCCACTCAGCTTCGAGTACTCAAGGCTATTCGAATACTGGACGCAGAAGAGCTATGAGAGCAAGAAGATTGCCATATCCATGCTGGATGAACTTGACACTTAAATCTACAAGCAGTGGGAGTACTACCTGGATCTCAACAAGCGACTTTAATCCACGAAGGAGCAGCTGATAAGTTCCGAGAGCAAGACGGCTGTACTCAAGGCTTCGGAGATTACGTTAGGGCACAACTTTTATGAATCACTGAGCAGGAAGGCCGAAAGTAGCCGTAGCAGCAGTCGGTCATGGGAGATGGGTAATGTCAGCTATAAATGCGGTATTCTAATCAAAGACGAGGAGCAGCGGTTCCAGCGAATGGTCTTCAGAATGTCCAAGGGCAACGCTTACACAAACTTCGTGCCAGTAGAGTCAGTGTTCTCCAGTGACCTTCCCGAAATGGCTAATAAGAGTGTATTCTTCATCCTGTTCCCGTCGCGAGATATGCTTTACCTTTAGGGCAAACTGAACAGGCTCATTGAGAACTACTCAACCGAAGTGTTCGATCTCCCACAAAGTGGAGAAGAGCTTCACCGCGAAATGCAACATCTTCAAAAAGTTACGGGCGATTACCGGGCCATTTTACAGCTCAACCGCGACGAACGTGAAGAGTTCCTAAATAAGCTCGTTGGTCAGGCCCTCCCTGACTTTTCCCTCACAAAGATTGAATATCTGAAGGTGTTCATGCTGAAAGAACGGGAGATTTATCACCAGCTCAACCAGATGGACCTGTTCAATAACTTCATCCAGGGAAGAATTTACATTCCCGATAAGGACTTTGACGAAGTGAGGAAGTTGTTGGCAAAGCTCGAAAGAAAGGACTCACCCACTGGCCAGCTCATCAAACACAACACAAAGAATTACCCAACGCTGTTCCAAACCAACAGCTTCACTTGTTCTGCGCAGGAAATCGTGGAGACATACGGCATTCCTCGCTATAAAGAAGCCAATCCAGGACTCTTCACTTGTGTGACATTCCCATTCTTATTCGGAGTGATGTTCGGAGATATCATGCACGGAGCCATTCTGCTTGCCTTTGGACTCTTACTGATCTTCCGGCAAAGTAGGTACGAGAAGACGTTCCTCAGTCTTTTGATACCTCATCGGTACTTGATCACGATGATGGGTTTCTTCTCATTATACTGTGGATTCGTCTACAATGATTACCTCAGCATCAACTTAAATCTGTTCGGTTCGTGCTATCAACCGTGGCTGGCAGAACCTGGCAAAGCTATCCCACGAATCAGTAACGACTGTGTGTATCCGTTCGGTGTTGATCCCGTCTGGGGCATAACCAGCAACGGACTTACATACATGAATAGCATGAAGATGAAGATATCGGTTATCATTGGTGTCGTGCACATGACTGTCGGTGTGTTCCTCAAAGCCTCCAACGCAATCTACTTCCGCAGCTTGATGGATTTCGTCTTCGAGTTCATACCACAACTGGCCTTCATGCTCTTACTGTTCGGATACATGGACTTCCTCATCATCTACAAGTGGAATGTCGATTGGGGTCTTTGGTCTAACCAGGCACCATCCATCATTACGACCATGATCAACCTGCCGCTTACCCTTGGAAAGACTGTAAATCCTGTATAATTCAGCAAGATTGTTGCGGCGCACAACCGATGTGGGGCAGCTACGGTAACACCAGTCAGGATACCATACAGCTGTGGTTTTTCATCGTAGCTATAATCGCGATTCCACTCATGTTGCTGCCAAAGCCCCTCTACGAAATCTACTGTGGAAAGAGTAAGCATCATCATGCACCCGAAAAAGGTCAAGAAAAACTCATGAGCGAGGACAACATGGCAGAGGATCTGGCACGACGTTCGTCAGTTCTCGACGTTGAAGTCAGTAACAACATAGTTTACTCAGAGGAATAGTCACACGGTAGCGACGAAATATTTGTACACCAAATGATCGAGACCATCGAGTATGTTCTGGGGTGCATATCCAATACGGCTTCCTATCTGAGACTGTGGGCACTCTCTCTTGCTCACTCCCAACTTGCTGATGTGTTCTTTGAAAAGACGGTGGAAAAATCCATTGACAATGGTTACAGCGGCATCCCCATGGTACACTATTGCACTAAATTAGATGATCATTGGCTTCGTGATTCTTGCACTGGTCACCTTCGGTGTGCTGCTGTGCATGGATACTATGGAGTGCTTCCTGCATGCCCTGCGATTACACTGGGTTGAATTCCAAAACAAATTCTACAAGGCAGACGGCTTCAAATACCAGCCGTATTCGTTCCGGGTCCAAGTAGTTAAGGCATTCGAACAGTCATGATACTGTCTATCTAACGGTCAACTCGCTATCAGCTCTTCGTGAATTCCTGGGAGGCACGGCTACGGCGGGAAGTCGTCGATTATGGGCTTTCCAGAGCAAAGCTAAACTCCTTTCTGTTGTTGATGGGCACATAATTTCGTGGGGTATAACCCTGGTAGTTTTGGCGGGGTCTCACAATCTTGTTCTCGGGGTCATCCAGGAACTCGTTCCAGTGGGCAAGCCAACCAGTTACCCGTGGGATGGTGAACAAAAGAGGGAACATATCCGTGGGGAAACCCATCGCCTTGTAGATCACTCCACTGTAAAAGTCGACGTTTGGGTAGAGCTTCCTCTCGATGAAGTACTTGTCGCTCAGAGCGATCTTCTCGAGTTCGAGAGCAATCTCAACGAGTGGCTCCTTCCCAAGAATTTCAAACACTTCGTATGCAATCTTTTTGACGATCTTTGCTCGAGGGTCGTAGCTTTTGTAGACTCGATGGCCGAAGCCGAACAGCAGCTTCTTCTTGTTCTTGACATCCTCAATGAACTGCGGAATGCGACTAACATCACCAATCTGTGCGAGCATTCTCAACACAGCTTCATTGGCACCACCGTGCTTGGGGCCGTAAAGAGCACCTGCAGCTCCGGCGACGCAAGTGTATACATCCACTCCGGATGAACACAGATGTCTATGATAGCTCCAACCTTATACCTCACGGCAGCAGTAGAGCAGTTGAGCTCATGTTCGGCATGCAAAATGAAAAGAACTTCCAGTGCTCGCACCAGCTTGGGATGGGGTTGGAAATTATTCTCGTTCAGACGATCCATCATGTACAGGAAGTTTTCCACATAACCCATATTTGTCGAGGGAATGTTGTAGTCCCTCCCAATTCGATGGCGATAGGCGTTGGCAGCAAGGGTAGGTACATTACCTAGCAGCCTATAGATTTGCTTGTTGCGTAGCTTCCTGTCCTTGTAAATCGTCTATCCGGCAAGGCTAGGATTCTGTTCGGGGTGCAACGTTGATAGTGCAGCAACAGTAGAGCAGAACATGCCCATGGGATGAGCATCATACCTGAAAGACTTCATCATGTCGTTGACGTCGCTGTGCACGAATGTCTGGGACATGACCTTGCGTTGGAAGGCCTGCAGCTGTGAGGCTGTGGGCAACTCGCCGAACAGTAGCAGGAAACTAACCTCCATGAAGGTGGACTTCTCTGCGAGTTCCTCGATAGGATAACCGCGGTACTCGAGAATGCCCTTATCTCCGTCGATGTAGCTGATCTTGCTGGTGCACAGAATGGTGTTCATGTAGCCAGGATCGTAGCTTCGCAACACCTTACCGTTCTCGACGATCTTCTGCAGGTCGCTACCCTTGACGGAGTTATCACTCACGGGCACCTCGTAGGTCTTGTCTGTGCGGGTGTCCCGGATCGTGAGGGTTGACTTGCCACCTGCGACAATTCCACCAGCGAGGAGCTCGAGTCTCTTCATGTGATTAATATTACAGCGAATGCGTCATCGCCAAGGATATGCACGATAAGGTTGTTCCACGAATATATATTTTTTGTCAGCAACGACTCATGCGTTGGATCTCCAAGCTGATGTTTAGGATTAAGTTGGACAAGTCGATGCGCTGGACCGGGTCCTTCAACATTGCTTTGGTCAGCAGCTTTTTCGCTTCGGGGGTGGTGCTGTTCGCATACTTGTAATCGTCTGCGGTAACAATCAAGTGTACATTTCGTGTCCAGGACCTCTCCCTCCGTGCGGAAGTACAGTCCTTCGTTGAGCAGCTCATCGAAGACGACTCCGATGTTCCAGACCAGCGATGATTCGTTGAAGGCACCTTCACGCAAAGTCTCCGGAGCTTTGTAGACCGGCTAGCACTCATGGCAGCGTTCCCAGATAAACCTGACCCTGATATTCTCGGGGTTCAGCTCCTCGAAGCCAATCACAATCACACTGTCAGGGCTGATAAAGAACGGAGCTTCAGCTGGAACCTTTTCTACCTACTCTGCAATTTTGAGCATAATAGTGAAGAGGGCGAGCTTGCTGATGTATCCACTGTTGACGAGGGTTCTAAGTTTATTAAGCGAGTACCTGAGGCATACTTCTTCATTGCTCGGTGCTTCTAGCAATGGCTGAGAGGAATAGGCAATTGGTCGTTCCCTTGCGTAATATGTATCCTGTGGCATTATTCTCACGTTGCGGAGACCAGATTGGTGTTGCTGATGTGCCTGGTACAGCTTGTTAGATTGGTTGTTGCGGCTTCCCTTTGACAAATCTGACCTGTTGTATTTTAGGGTTTGCCGTTCACGTTCGATGCGCTGTCTGGACAGGTCAGACTCTCTTTTGAATACTCTAAGGTTGTCTTCAAGCTCTTCGATACGGGAGCGTCGGTTGGGTTGCGAATAGTCCGATTTATACTTCTCCATCTTGTACTTGTCCTCGAGAATACTGTAACCGAGCTTCAGGCTTTCGAGCTGCTCCTCCCTTTAGGATAACGTGGCACCCAAGATATCGATCTGCGACTTCAGGTCGGGCACGATATTACGCTTATAGCTTCTCAGCTCATTTTCAAGCCTTTCGATGAGCCCGTCGGTGAGGTGCTGCGAAATCGATCCTGAGTGACCGTTGCGGTCTCTGAGTGCTTCCTTGAGACTACTATTGACTTCTGACAGTTGCTTGAGCTCGTTCTTGTAGATGTCTATTTCTCTATGCAGACTATCCACCTTTGAGTCGGAGTCCTCTTTGTGCTCTTCGATTGAATGGCGGTTGCTTTCGATGTTGCGAGTGTTCTCTTTACGTTTTAGCAGAACGTTAAGCTAGCTGATCTGTGAAGTCTTCGTAACTATTTCCCTTTCGTAAAGAATCAGAGTTTCTGAGAGTTGGTTAAGTTATTGCTAGAATTTGACGCGGTCGGCTTTCTCCATCTCCAGCTGCTTTACTAGTTCTTCAAGAATAACCTCGTCATCCATCTTGTCGTTTTCTAGCTTCATCTTACCCTCTTTCAACATTTCGATTTCTGCTTGGTAGTCGCCCATAAGTAGCTCGTATTCTTTGATCTTTCTGATTAGAATGTTGTTCCCGTTGGATTCGTACCGACCCCCTCTAGTTTGAGTGGTTATCTCTTCCTCCTACTTCTGTTCCTTGATGATCTCTTCGTACTCCAACACTATTTCTCTTAGCTTGGCATTCTGGCGTTCATGATTCTCCAGGTCTACAGCAAGGTCATCGATGAGGTTGATTAAGCGGATGGCTGTATCAGAATCGATTGAGCGCTCGATCGAAGCCTTGAGTTCCCTCAGATCGTCATCGCGTAGGTTGGGTGTGCGACCAGAGTTTTGGGAGTTTCCGTGGTAAGTGATGTGCTGATCATACACCTCTATGTTCTACTCGCTGCGGATGTTTCGAAGGATCTTTTGACTACTTTCAGGGCTCTCAGGCTTTAAGTAGGACTCGTTGAGCTGCTTCTGAAGCCGTAGATTTTCGTTGGATAGAGACGCTACCAACTTGCTCTATTCGCTATGTTGTGCATTGGCTTCTTCCAGTCGACCTCTTAACTATTCTACCTGGGCCTTCAACCGACCAATCTGATCCTCGAGTTACTTGGGTCGGCGGGTTTGATATTGTTCAGCCTCTTGCACCCTTTGGCTAAGGAAGTCACGCTCCTTGCTGATTGTCTTTATATACTGATCGTTCTGCAGACAAACCTATCGGTAGTGATCAAGCTTGTTATGGAGCTCCTCCACTTCCTTCTGAAGATTAAACCGGGTGCACTCCATTTGTTCAAGTTATTGGGTGGAACGACTCTCAGCTTCCTCAGCTTGCCGAAGCATCTCTTTGAGCTCACCGTTTTCTTCCATTGCCTTTTGGATGTAGTCACGAAGCATTCTGTTTTATTCACCCATGGATTCCAGCCTACTCGAGAACTCCTTTTCGTACTGATATCGGTTCTTACGGACGTCACCAAGCTCTGATTCAGCCTCCGATTTCCACGTTTGCAGTGCTTCAATCTCCTCCATAGCACTGTCCATGTTCAACTTGCCCTTATTCAACCTCTCTTCAATGGATGCCTTTTCATCGATCAACTGTCCCACTCTCTCCTTGGTCTCTGAAAGCTCAAAGTTAACTGTTTCATTGAGGTGCTTCATTTCGATGATTTCTTCGTTGCAGGCGTCGATATACTTCTTATAGTGCTCGATCTCCACAGCTTTTTCCTTATCCTTTCTGGAAAGTGCCTATTCATATTGTTCGCGCATGCGCTTCAGCTTGTTGAGCTCTCGCTCTAGGTCACCCATCTGGATGGAACGTTGCTGCAGCATAGTTGTGGAGCTGTCGAATTCCGTCTTAATTTTGTTCAATTCGTTCTGGGATTAGATGAGTTGGCTTTCTATCAGTAGACGATGCTCATTAAGTCGCTGGGCCTCAAGTTGACTGGCCTGTAGGTTGGCAAGGCAGGTCTCATGTGACTGAACTTCGACGATACCTTCTCGACCCTCCTTCAGTTCGGTTACTGTCTTCTTGGATTCTATCAGTTAGTTGTTAAGACCAGCGATAATGTCTTTGAGTCCGTCTATTTCCTCTTGCATACGGCTTTACATCTTTTCCATTCGATCCTTAAGATCCTCGTCAAGGAACTTTTCGTTTGAGAAGTTTTCTGTTGCTGGAGTGACTCGACTAGAAATTGGAGAGCGAGGCACGTTGTCTTCGGTCAGAGTCACAGATGATGACTTTCCTCGTGTCTCGGGGTAGGCTGACTGAGTATCTTCGTTCGATGGGGATTCTGGGATTGTTTCTTCGGAACTATTCGGAGCTGTCACATACCGGATAACCTCTCGAATGACTTCGACAGGCTTCTCCACAATGATTTCCTTGATGACTTCCACTGGCCTATCCACTTCGACGATCCTGTCGATGTATACCTCAACGGGCCTATCGATGTAAACAATTTCAGGCTCCGAATAGACCAACTTCTCCACGATGTGGTCTTTGAAGATGTACTCTGGGATGATCTTCTCAATGATAATTGGCTCGGAGGGAACCTTCCTCTCGACGATTTTAGGTACTTCCACGACTTTCTCCACAATTCGCTCGACGTATTCGATTTCAGTCACAACCTTTTCGACAATGACGAATACTTCGTGCTCTTCACGTTGGCTACTATCACCGGGTGACAATGCCATAGAATCGCGCTGGGAAAGTAGCAGAGATTCTGACTCGGAAGATAATAAATTTGAGATTGCCTTCGAGCTTGAGCTTTGGACTGAGTCCATCCTACGCGGACCCTCCTCGGCAACATCCTTAGATTTAGAAAGGTTTTGTTGTTCCTTGCTGGCTGAGTTGCTGTCCACCAAAAGATTTTATCGGCTGGTCCGCACTTCTTCATTCATGGAAGATCCAGAGGATCTGGCTAGGTTGGCACTAGAAGTTGCAGGTACCTCGACTATCCTTTCTAAGATCTTTTCTACCGGCACTTCCACAATCCTTTCAACAATCTTCTCCACTTCGACAATCTTCTCCACTATCTTCTCAACCTCCACGATCTTCTCCACGATAATCTCCACACATTGTTCGGCCAGCAGGAATCTTGGAATGTCGACTATATGGGCCACCTCGATGATCTTGACAGGTTGGCGAGCAATGATACTGTCATGTCGTACTTCTGTGCGTGCTTCGGAGGCAATGTTATTTTGTTCGTGTACAATTTCTGATTCGGATTCTCCTCTTTTAAGTGTTCTGTTTCGATTGAGGAATTCAGCAAAGACACTACCTTCCTTTGATTCAGCTGACTTACGTTCATAGGGGATTGCACTGACGCGGTGCTCAATTAATTCTGGTTGGTTCATGCCATCTTGAAGCTGGTTGATATTGGTTGGTATTTGGTGCTCTTCTTGATTGGTTGATACAGCATGTGGCTCTACGGCATTGACATAGACAATCTTCTCAACGATAACTTCCTTGATGACTTCGATTGGTACTTCCTTGAGAACGAGGATCTCCATAGGCACGTCTACAACTCTATCGACATAGACTATTCGATCAACAGGAACCTCGATGATCTTTTCGACCTGCACTTCGACAACCCTTTCAACTATCTTTTCTTGGGCTTCGGTCTGGGGTGCTGGTACCTCAACTATCTTCTCCTTTTCAATGATCCTTTCAACTGGTACTTCTACAATCCTTTCGACTTCGACGATCCTCTCTACCACCTGTTCGGTGACGACTTCCACAACGCTTTCCAAGAGTTTCAGTACAACGGTGGGGACTTCAACAATCTTCTCGATTTCCCGATCCACGTAGACAATCTCTGGCTTGATAACTTCGATTTCTTTGCCTGGGAGTTACACTACTCGATCAACATACACTGTCTTCTCAACAGGTACTTCTATCATCTTCTCCACCTCGACGATGCGATCGATGTAGATGGTTTGGACCTCAGGTCTTGTGTCTTCCTTATGAGTTGGTTACACGGTTTAGCTGATGTTCGGTCTATCAATGTACACTATCTTTTCCACTTACACGATCTTCTCGACAGGCACTTCTACAACCTTTTCAACGTATACAATCGCTTCGTTGGGAACCTCCACAATCTTATCAACGTAGACGATCTGGATCTCGGGTTCTCTGTGTACCTCAACTATCTTCTCGACTTCTTTTTACACTTCAACGATCTTTTCAACGTACACAATCTGTGGTTCAGTGACCTAAGTCTTGGCAGGAACTTCCACAATTCGGTCGACATACACAATGGTCTCTACTGGAGTTTCCACAATCTTCTCGACTATCTGAGTCGTGGGTGGGCTGGGAACCTCAGTGATCTTTTCAATAGTGATTTCAATCGGCACCTCCACAAGTTGCTTCCGAAGTACTTCCACGACAGTTAGTGGTTGCTCCTCAGGTGCTGGTTCATTTCTTCGACGTTCACATTCTTGGCATGGTTGGGCTGGGGCTTCCTGAATAATCACTTTTTCGATAGGAACCTCCACTACTTTTTAAATTTCAACAATTCGCTCCACTGGTACCTCGACGACTCGTTCCACTATTCGCTCGACGATCCTCTCCACTTCTACTTCAACAGGCACCTTGACTTCCACAATTCTTTCAATGATTCTTTCCACAGGCACCTCCTTTACAACTTCGATTTCGAGCGGAGTTTCCACAATTTATCTGACAACTTGAACAGTCTCCACTTCCACTTCGCATTCAACCAGCCTTGTGACAACTCGATCGCTTTGGCGTGCAGTATTCTCAACATTTCTGCTTAACACTCTCGAGCTGTCGATGTTTTCAGATTGCACATTGCCTGGCGAGAAGATGTTTGAAATTGGCCTATTTTGGTAAAGAGGGGGTCTCAGTAAATTCTCTTCTTTGATGTCCGAAAGAGAGAATTGTGGCTGGATCATATGAGAACGTTCGTCCTCATGATGATGAATGATGATGCTGCCATCAAAGTTAATGGTCTCAATAGGACGATGCTATGATGATTCTGGTTCGTCGATACTCGGAATGCGATCAGCTATTCGAGGTGCCAATTCGCTGACTCTATCGATATACACAATCTTGTCCACTGGTACTTCGATTCGTTCTTGGATGATGCACTCCACAGGAATCTCAATGATCTCTCGAACAACCTCGACTTCCCTCACAATTTGCATTTCGGTTGGGACTTCAATTGGTTGTGGCAACGCTGATGCTTTTTCTGGGTCAGTTTGAGATTCCTGATTGTTGGTTGTAGGTTTTTCACCCTCCAGTTCAATTTCCATAGGCAGTTCAATCAAAGTCCATTTGGGTACTTCCACAATAGTCTCCGCAAGTATTTTCACGACCTTGTAACCGTTGTAAGAAGAGTGTTCAATCACGTCGGACGCACGACTGACCACCTGAGAAGTTTAATTGTAGAGTGTAGGTAGTTTCTGGGCAAGCTCGGAGTCTGCAGACTTGTTGGATTCCTTTCTGCTGGTCAGGTCTCTTTGTTGTTGCTGTTGAATCATCCTTGGAACCTCCCTTGTATGCAGCTCGACAGTCCTTTCCGTAAATCTTTAGACAGGCACTTCCACACGTTTTTCCACGATTACCTCGATAATCTTCTCCACGGGAACTTCAATAATCTTTTCCTTCTCAATGGTGATCTCGATGATGCATTCAACTGGTACCTCCACTATGTTGTTTACTTCGACTGTCTTCACAACCTCAACGACCTTTTCAACTTCGACGAATCGCTCAATAATCCTCTCGACAGGTACCTCAACAAATTTCTCCACTTCCACAATTTTCTCAATTTCCATGATCCGTTCAACGGGAACCTCCACAAAATTGTTGACAATTCTATCGACGTAGATTATTTGTGGCTCAGGGACAGTGCTGGGTGACACATTCGACTATTTCTGTTCCTGACTTGTGCCTTATTCAGTCTTCTCAACAGCTGCTTCAGTGACAGGATCGACAGTCTTAAAGACTTCAACGATCTTTTCAACCTCAACAATGCGATCTACAAATTTTTCCACGATAGTCTCGACCGGTACCTCCACAATTCTTTCGACGATTTTTTCGACATACACTATTTGGGGTTCTGCCGGTTTCTGAGAGTCTTTCTAGACGTTAGGCTCAATTGCTGGCGTCTCGACTACTTCGACCATGTCTATGTAAATTGGCACTTCCACGAGAAGTCTTCGAACCACCTCCACAACTCGGTCCACTGGTACTTCCACGATCTTTTCGACTTCCACCAGCTTTTCTTTCTCGACTATCTTTTCGACTTCCACCACACGGTCAATAGGCACTTCTCTGATTTGCTCGACGATCTTTTCAACTTCTATGAACCTTTATACAATAGTCGGCACTTCAACAATCTTTTCAACTTCCACAATTCTCTCAACCTCGACTATCTTTTCTACAATCTTCTCCACTTCAACGATCTTCTCTACAATGGTCGGCACCTCAACAATGCGCTCTACAATTGTTTCGACTAACTTTTCGACTGTGATGATCTCTGCTGGTTTTTCCACGAACACTTCCAAGATCGTTTCTACTGGTACTTCGACAACGCGATCGACAATCTTTAGAACCTAAACCACTCGATCAATTGGCACCTCAACGATTTTGTCAACATAGACAATTGTGGGTTAAGACTGGTAGTGCTTGTGTAGAGTTGAACTGTCTTCTGCGAACTCAACCCTCATGGGAATCTCAATGGGTATTTCAATCAGTCGCTCCACTCGAACTTCAACTATTCGATCCACTGGAATTTACAAAATCCTCTCGACTTCGATGGTGCGTTATACAGGCACTTACACAATCCTTTCGATGATCTTCTCGACCTAAATGATCTTTTCCACCTCGATGATTTTCTCGACAATTTTATCGATTATCTTTTCGACTTCCACAACTGTAGGTACTTCAACAATTCTTTCAACAGGCACTTCAATGATTCTATCGACGTAGACGATGTTGGCTGAGGAAGTGGTTGAAGTGTGTGTTAATGCGATAGGGATCGCTTACAGTTGAACTGGAGCCTGTACAGAAACTTCAAGAGGGGGGCCAACAAGTCTGGAGACTGTAATCTAAACAAGAGGGTCGATTGGAAGTACAGAAGGTTTTTAGACTTAGACAGGTTGAATGACTTGAACAAGTTTCTAAACTTCGAGTGTTGTCTACACAGTAATCTCAACAGGAATTTAAACAAGTCTATTGACAGGCACTTCGACGATGCGATCGACGTACACGATTTGCTGTTCCCGAGAGGCAGAGTCTTGGGCAAGTCCCTCAGTAGTGGCTGGTGCAGGAGCGGGCACTTCAACTATTCTTTCGACCTCCACAATCCTTTCGACAGGCACTTCGACGATGCGATCGACGTACACGATTTGCTGTTCCCGAGAGGCAGAGTCTTGGG
>ERZ724508.66-NODE-66-length-69209-cov-6.544047_pt1 | contig 69209 bp, 102 predicted proteins | sample MGYA00376041_ERZ724508 | MGnify/ENA primary metagenome ERZ724508 (study PRJEB28724, sample SAMN07190887) | wastewater metagenome | isolation source: effluent of sewage treatment plant in Hong Hong | place: USA: Christiansburg, Virginia | collected 2016-03-01 ...
GCTTGCCGTCCCGACATTCTTGCAGAGGTCACACTGGTAGCTGTTCTCAGGGTATGGTGGCGGTAGTACCGAACAAACGGCAAGCTAATGCCCCGCATTACACTTAAACTGCATGGATCTTCTAAATTACCTGTTTGTTTCGAAGTTTTGGAGACTGGGGTTGCTTCCCCAGAACTGTGTAGCTGGTAGCAATCATTTCACGGAGCTTCTCGATGTTGTTGCCGATGAATTTGAACACCACGTTGCTGAGGTTCTTATGACACATGAACACCGCAGGTATAGAGGTAACCTACGTCGCGACTGTTGTACATTGAACTTTGTGGTTATATCACTGTTGCCCTCATCATCCACATTGATGCAAGCCAGCATGTAGTTCTTCACTGACTCCGATTCGCGTATCAAGGAGGGCTTTAACATTTTGCATGGTGGGCACCAGTCAGCATAGAAATCCAGCACCACCAGTTAGTTCTGCTCGAACAGTCTATTCACTATAGCTTCTCCTTTGGCCGTTTTGACGAAGTTGAGTTCTGTTGTCGGCTTTAACTCCATAGTAATTACAAAAGCAAACGCATCAAGGTTCAGTAGAGAGGCTTGACCTTCCAACTTGGCTACAGGTCATGCCACTAGGTGGTCTTCTCCTCTTAGTTTTTGTCCGGTGATTCGTACTTGCTTTATTGACTGGAAGCCAGTGCATATCCTAACTACGAAGCGTGATTCATGATCTTCTGTTACATGTTCTGCTTGACGTCTTCGATTTTTGGGAGCGAGCCCTTCTCAGGGGAATAACTCACCCTCGAATGTTCCTCCAACACCCAGAAGTACTACTCGATCTACTCGTAATAGCTGATCTTCCGCAGCAGCGACTTCAGGCTACAAACCTCAGCTTAGCAGGCGAACCGCTTCTCCTTTTCAAGCTTCATACGGGTCGCTTCAAGCTTCCACAGTTATTCGACTTGCATGGCGTCCCTTGCTAGGGCATCATTTTCCATTTCCAGTTCGTCTATCTGCTACTGCTTGTCGGCAACTTCAAGCTTCAATCGGGAGAGTTCACGCAAGAGTTCCGAAGTTATCCGTTGTAGACAGTCGATTTAGTTCTAAACTTCCTCATCGATTGCGTCGTCGTTTCCTCCATTGTTCTGGCAATCTCGTTCAGAAGAGAGATGTCGATCTAGCCAACACATTAGCCTCTCTCTCTGGTGGATGTACATCTTAACCTCTTGCTATCTTTGCTCGTCTGTGATGTCAATAAAAGCCACCAACCGATCTGCTGAGTGGATAACCTATTGTGCCAGAAAGCCAAGACCTGATGCGTCAACGTGGGCATTGGAGAACTGCTATCCTGAATTCGACCAAGGCGACCCCGAGCATGGATCGTTATGAGACTTCTGCGGAGAGTTCTCCTCGACGCGAGATTGCTTGGTTGGTTTCTTCGATTTCGAACGGGAACGACTTTTTCTGGCTTAGTTAAGGGTGTACTTGCTACGCCTGTCTTCAGGCAACTCAAAGGTCCTGCGGATGAGCTTCTCAATCTCTGCAAGCATCCTAGTTTGGTGGCTCATGCGAGTTATACTTTATTAATCACAGTAGCTATTGACCGGGCTAGGCGATGCTCCGATAGGTTGTATTTCGGTGCTCCTTCAGCCGTTTGAGAAAGATGAGTTCGTTAAGTCGTCGGGTCTTCGTGCCTACCTTGGTTGCCAGATCTATTGTATCGACTTGACCAGAGTACATTTTGTTTATGCTGCCAAGCCGTCTTTGAGAGAATTTGGATCGCTGCTTGTAGATGAACGAGATTTGATGTTTTTGTTGCCGGTTGCTTTCCGGACTCATATGCGCCGATCTGTGTTGCCCGTTACTCCGGTTGTGAGCTGCATGGTCGGGGTTGTTGCCAGCAGCGGAGCCGATGGACTAATTACTTTTGTTTCTCAAGAGCAACGAATTTTTTGGAGAGCGAGCATAACCTTTCCGCTTGAGGTAAGCCTTGAACAGCTTATCCTTGATTGCTTTACTCGCCTCCCGAACCAACTCGGATAGTTATTCACCTCCACATTGATCCTTGACTTTGAGAAGGTAACGCTCGAGGAGTGTATCGTATTCCTACTCCATCAGTCCATTCTTGAAATCTTCCTAGAAAGCTATGAGCGCCTCGATGTATTTTGCACGGTTTTGCGACATCCCATGTCCTTTCTTCTCATACAGCATTTTGAGGTTATTGCAGGTATCGATGCTCAGAATGGAGTGGTCAGAAGTTCGCCGACTACTGAGGCTGCCTGTGCCATCCATAAACTTATTCCGGAGGTAAACTGTTCTCTTGACCCTCCCATCTTCGTTCTTCTTGCGAATGTACTAGGAGATCTTGCTGTACTGCTCAATTTTACGCAGCGTCACTAGTGCTTTGATCTTCTCATTCACCTCAAGGATCTCCCGTGTTTATCGTACCTGCATGTGTCGCAACGGCACGTCTTCTAGTCGCATGGCTAATCCATGAATGGCATCTGTTTCCTTCATTTTAGACATTATATGAACCATCATCAGTAAGTTGATCGCTTGATGGTCTACAAGCTGCCCAGGAGGTCCTAGTCAGTTACTCGATCGTTTTGCTACTTCTTCTTTAACGCTCGATAGGCTGCTTAGTTGCACAGGGCCTCTATATCGGCACCACTCCAGTGCTCAGTTCTCTTGACTATTGTGGAGATAGTTCTGGCATCTAGGTTTGTCTTCAGCTTGCTCAAGTGCAGTCTCAGGATACCTTCACGTTCCTGTGGATTCGGAAGCGATATTTGGATCTTAAGGTCGAACCTACCTGATCGAAGGAGAGCAGCATCCACCATTTCGAGTCGGTTGGTAGCGGCAATGACGAGTATTTTTCCGTTCGTACCGAAACCGTCCATTTCAGTGAGAATTTGGTTAAGAGTTGAATTCCTCTCTGTATCGGATGCATCGAAGTCGTTCCTTCGTTTTCCCAGTGCGTCAATTTCATCAATGAGAATGATCGTTGACTCATATTCTCTTGCCTTCTCGAATAGCTCTCTCACTCTTTTGGCACCCACACCCACATACATCTCACAGAACTCTGAGGCACTGCAGCTGATGAATTGTGAATTTGTTTCTCCTGCAGTTGCTTTCGCTAGGAGTGTTTTTCCAGTGCCTGGAGGTCCATAGAAGATGATTCCTCGGCGCAGACGACAGCCAACGTCTTCATAACGTCCGGGGTTCTTCAGAAAATCAATAGTTTCTTGGAGAACCTCCTTGGGTCGTTCTAGTCCATAGACATCCTTGAATGTGACTACCTGGCTTGGCTTTGATGTATTAGCAGACTTAAACGAAGACCCATTGAGATTGAGAACGAACTCGGTGATGACGTAGGCAAAGCATGATGAAACAAAGGTTGATAACCCAATGTTCATAAGGGTCTCTGGTAGCTTTGAACCCACACTGATCGGTATCCCAGGATAAACAAGAACATTGCTCTACCTTCATTAGTGATGAAGTACTTGAGGAGGTTCGTCATTGTTGGAAGGGAGAGTTCGGAGAAGTCGGTCTGGAAGATGCTGCTCGATAGAAAGTAGAGCCTGCTGTTTCTGATCACCGCTTCTTTGATTTTATTGAGTTTAAGGTCTTCCAGCATTAAGTGGATGGGTCTCCAAGTGATGGATTACCAGAGTCGACGTGGTCGAAGCAATCGGTACAGGTGGGCAGCACATAACACTAACAGTGCAATGCAGGCTATCTTTAGAGCAGGTCGCTCAGCCACGTAGTTCTTTAGCCTCTTCAGAATTCTAACAAGTTTGCTGTGGGTGCTTGTAAATATTGCGATGCCTGGAATATTCATATTACTAACAGGAATGGGTAAATCATGCGAACCCGAAGCCTTCAGCACCGAAGGTAAAGGCCGTGTTGAGCTTCTTTTCGAGGATTTCATAGGATTTGTAGAGAGGCACCTCCAAAGACTTCCAGCAAGTGTGACTGATGGGAAGCTTTTTGCTCGCACCGACGAAGACGATTTCGATCTTGTAGGAAGAGGTGTCGAAGGGGATGGTGGAGGCACCCGTGGTGAACTTGAGGAAGCTGCCAAGCATCGAGGGTTGGCACTCCCGAATGTACCTCTTGAACCATTCCTCCACCATAGGTCGAGAGTTATCGAAGATGAGCAAGTCAATGATACTTTGGGCCTGAATTTCCTTGATGCCGCAGGTGAATATACTGAATTCACGCGACTGGAACCACTTCTTGACGATCTGAATAACACCCCAAATTACGTCGAAGCTGAAGACGCTGTTGAATCCTTCCAAGAACGACTGAATGGGCTCCTAGAAACGCTTGCGGATCTTGAAATCAGCAATGCAGTTGAGATACTCCATCACATTGCTGCTGTTCACCTGGCGGGTGGCTCCGTTCTCTTGGAGCTCCATCTCCTTACCGTTCTCGAACAGAGTAAAGTCAAGCAGCATATCCTCGAATTCACTGTCTTTGGTCTTCAGCAGATGTTCGTACCTGTTGAATTCTTCAGCGCTCACGAGATCCTTGAAATCAGTGAATTCGATGGACTCTCCATAGAGCGCCTTCACAAACGAGTCCGCAAAATCGATTCCAATGAGGTAGTTATTGAGTATCGAGCTTGCCAGGAACTTTCCAAATGTCTTCATGTAAACATCCTTCTTCTTGTTCTTGAGTAACTCAGGGTTGAGGGTATAGCATGTACGGTTGCGCACCATAACCGGCTTGAAGAACGGATACTTCTAATTCTTCATCAATGCGCCCACAAGGTCATAGAATTCTCGTTTGAGACCACCAGCATCAACTCCAGGCTCACCGTCAAACCTAATCGACAGGCCCCGAATGAGATCCTTATCCACCAAGCTCACCAGCTTCTCCAGCATCGAGCTCCTCACCACTTGAATTTCGAGTTCTAAGATAGGTAACAATTGTACGTGGCTGCTTGTTTATACGGTTGAGGTCGTTGTTGAATAGCACTCGCCGCTTCTCGATGGACAGTCCTCGAATCTTGACACTAAACCGCTCGAGGTCCTCTCGCATGAATAAGATAGTTAAGTGGAATTCTGTCTCAGAAGCCTCGTTGCTGTCGGGCAGGTTAATGTGGAATTGGCAAGTCTGCACACCAAACTGGTCGACATCTTTTACTGAATACTGGAGGTATTTGGATGGGACAGTGTCCTCCTGGCTGAATGCAACGAGTTCAAGCAGCACTCCGTCCTTATTGATTTTATGTTCGAGATCGCTGAAGATATTCCCGTATCGGTCGCGGTACCGAACCGAGAAGCTGGATTGTTCACAGAAGGACAGCACCCGGATATTGGGTAGCTCCACCTTGGTCTTCTCAAGATTAATTTCCTCGGCACTCACGATAATTTCGTATCCTGGATCCACGATTGTGTCATTGATAAACAGGTTGTAGCGACCTCGGACAAACGGCTCCCAAACTAGTCGGACAGTTTCATCGAAATACTTCTTCGTTGGCACCATTTTTAGAGCTGGGTTGTCCGCATACTCGAACACGAAGGATATATCGTTGAGGTCTGGCTTGATTTCATTGCCATAGCTATCCTTGAGGACAACAACTTCCACGCGCTCGTGGCCTGCTTTGGTTACGAACGGGAACTGCTTTTCAGCGACAGTGATAGGTCGCTGTCCACTCAGAATTTCAGCGATGTCGAACTTAATTTCTGCCTATCTGCTCAACCGATACACTTGGGCTTTTTCTGGAGGCTAGAAGAATCGGTCATCATCCTTGTTGGCACTTTTGTCCTTTTCAGGAGCGTTGACCAACTTACCCTGCTTAAGTATGCCAACGCATTTGGTGTTCTACACACATATCTTGTTGAAGCTTTCAGTCTCGATGGTGTACTCCAGCAGCTCAGTTTTATCCAGCAGCTCGTGTGGGAACTCTAGTGTCGGGTTCTTGATGACAACCTTGGACACAATGTTATTCGTATAGTTGAGGCTAATGATGTTTCGGGTTGGGTGGCGCAGTTCCACTTTCATATGTTCTTTGGGTACCAGCAGCTGGTGTACCAGCTTATCTTGCCTGTAGCTCAGAGCAATCTTATCCAATGGGAGGACTGAGAACTCGGAGCTAAGGATATTGAAGCACATGTTAACTGGTTCGCCAATTTTAACCCTAAAGTTTCCTGCTTCAAGTTTGAGGTTGGGATCAGCAATGTTGTAGCTGAGGGTATTCTGAGTTCTGACAATGTAAATGTAAGGCTGTGCGGCAGGTAGGATCACAGCCAGCTTCTTCTTGCCATCAGCTTCGGCATACTATGGGTGGGGGGTACACTGTGCCTTATTGAATTCTTTGAGGGGAACTATTACGATGCTGGCTACGGGTTCGATGCAATTGTACAGTGAAATGTTGGCTTCGTGTTGGCAGTACTCTGTGAATTGGTAGCGACTGCCATTCACCAGTGGATCCTTTGTGAGCTTATTGGCGGCGCAGAGAATATCGTTGAAGCTGTGAAGGCGAATGCTTTCTTTCACAACCAAAATCAAAGTGGCGGTGCTGCCACTAACTTTAATAGTCGGCACCCCGGAGTATAAGATTTCGCAGGCAAAGTTGAACGTCGGTTGTCCTGTAGACTGGTTGTAGGCGTTGACAATCTGGCAGTTTGTCGCTTGTTGGTTGAGCAGCAGAAGAATGTCGAGATACCTTAGCTTATCGTTAAGCTGGAAGTTCGGAATCTTCACTTCCCTCTTCAAATCGAACTTCAGGTCTTTTGGAGTTGTGAACTGAATCCTCGCGACCATTTAGTCAACGAGCGCTTCCAACACGACCAAGAAATTGATACCTTGTTCCGCAGATTTGAGATCCACGTAGAGAATGATATGCTCTGCCTTGAACTTTACTGATTCCTTCTGCTTTCTGTTCTAGCAGAAGCACACCTCCAACCGTTGGAACATCCTGCGAAGGGTCTTGAGGCGCTGGTTCGTCAGATAGTTCTTGGTCAGGAGAGTGTCAGGCTACAGAGTTGCTATGTTCTCCTCGACATTCTTGTCCCTTGAGTCTAGCTTTGAGAACTCTTCATAGACCTTTTCGAGTTCGTACAAGCACACGTTGAGAGTATTCTCGAACAGCTCAATTTCCGGCAAGTCGCTAAGAGAGTCATCGAAAGAAAATTGGAGAACCTGCCCCTCAGTATCTTCGTGGTATTCTGTCAGGAATTTTCTGAATGCCTGGACACGTGACTGTATGCTGGTGCTGAGCCGGAAGTGATGCACCAAGCTGAACACAGGATAGTTGAACTCCGACTGTTTGATAGAACCCGAATGAGTGTTGAAGGTAAGCACGACGGTCTGGCTTTCGTATGGACTTCTAATGGTGGACTCGCTTCGTTTGAGGGACAACTCACGCATCATGGGCAATTCGGAATCCACGAAACTAAGCAGGACGTTGCTGGGAAGCACTGGAATCAGTTCGTTGACTTCCAACTGTCGCTGATCCTCCTTTTCTGGATCCAACAGGTACGATTTAAACTTCTCGTTGAGCTTGAAGAAGTTGCCTGCAAGGTCGCAGATGTATAGTCCAATGACCATGTTCTGATCGAGGAATACTTCGTCTGGGAGTTTCCGGGTCAGCCACAGCACCCATTTGAGGTTCTGCACATCCACACTGTTGATGCTGTTCCGGTCCTTTGCAACCATGACCGAAACACGATTCTCGAAGCCCAATACGTAGACGTTGCCGATCAGGAAGGAACTCATGAAGTACCTCCTGTAGATCTGAATCATGAAAGTATTCACGAGGTGTTGCCGATGCTCGATCGCTACTTGATTGATGAAGTTGTGGACAGTGCGCAAACTTGGTTCACTCTTATCAACAGTATAAGCAATTTGTTTGTGGGATACCATCTACTGCACGCGTGATGCATCCTTGCCTTCTGTCACTGTCTGGGCGAGGAAGTGGAGGTTGAGTTGGTACAGCAATCGCATCTTTGAAGATGAGAACTAGTTCTGCAACTTCTCCTGGAGGCTGGTTCGGACATAGTTGTATACACCGCTGAGAAGACTTCCGATTTCGGCGATGCTGCGAGTCTTCTCCAATTGCCTGACTATCGCATACAGACTTTCGTAGTCTATTGACACGTGTACCATCTTGGAGTTGCTCTGTGAGAGGCTGTTAGCGATTCGATGCATCTCCATATCGAGGTTCCGTCGGTCGAGGAAGTAGTTGGTGAGCTGTTCCGGGGTGCTGAAAATGCAGTTGAAGAGGTCTTGCTGGTCAATCAATGACTCTGCCTTTTCATCGATTGCAGCCTAACGTATCGGCTTGTTTTCAACTTTACCCAACCTGTAGTTGACAATCACTTTCATCACTGAACTGCGGATTTAGTACTTAACGCTTGTGACTGAGAGTCGAGGTTCTTCTAGCACCATCAGCTTATCAGGCTATGTCTTTGCTTCAGCAAAGTCAACTCTCATACCCTTCACAACTGACTGGATATTGGTTCCACTGTCAGCCATAATCAGGAACAGCTTGTGCAGCAGACTCACAAGGTTGGAGGATTTCAAGAGCTTACTGGTTGCCTCAACGAAGCTGCTTTCGGATGACCCTTTGAGAATCTTCATGAGCAGCGTCAGCAGGGATTAGAAGCCGAAGCCGATAGCCAACTTTCTGATGCCACTGCGGAACAACTCGTTGCAGACTGTGCCGACAATGGAATACATCTCCAGCAAGTTCCATGCCGAGTAGTAGCATGGCAGTAGCGATACTTTACCCTCTGAGTTGCTCGAGTAGTACAGACAGTTCGTAAACTTATAGTTTGGCGGAAGGTCTGGGTTGATGCGTGCTTCTTTAAACTGTTGAATGTAGCCCATGATATCGCTCGCAACCTTTTCCTTTGAAGTCAGCTTTAATTTGATAAATTCCTCGGCACTAACGTAGACAAGCTCAAGTTCCTTTGATGAAAGTGGTAGCGGAGTGTACAGCTCTGGGTAGTACTCAATTTGACCTTCCTGGTCAGGTTGGGAGTTGTGTGGTGCCGATACATCGTCGATCTCGTACAGGGAGCCAGTTAAGGAACAATCGATGTCGCTGATCTTGCTTTCAGCCTCATCAAAGAATCTGCTGAGAAACAGCAGGTCTGTATTCCCGATCTTCCCTACACCGAATAGTCTCGCAATCACCTAGGGATTGCTGATCTTCGAGAAAGAAACAGTGTCGAATTTGATGGTTTCGAGATCCATGAGATGCTGAGGGTGTTTTGTATGCCAAGCGGCAACTTTAGCCTGTACTAACCCAGCTATTTATGCCTTGTGGACGGTGAGGAAGAGCTGTAGCTCAGCCTCATTAACAATGTCCCTGCTATACTGTTCAATGTTCACTTCCGACTCGAGTACGTCTGACTTGGTGATATTCACAAGGCACTGGATCTTTCCGAACGGAGGCGATTTCTCAGACGCTGAATCGAGAATAATCTGGAGCCAATCCCTTCTAAATCCTTCGAAACTGTCGCAAGCTACAGCTACGTTTAGCTTGACCGACAATTTAAAGCTCTGCAGCGTTGCTAAGTTGCTAAGCATGTGGGAGTATACCTTTATCATACCCAGCCGAGCTCGAACAACTTCTCTTGGTGAGATGGCCAGTGCTGATTCCTTCAACCCTTCCATAAACTTGCTGATGTCAATGCCCTCGAACTTTCCCTGAAGGTCTACGGATGCTCGTTCCATAAAATGTGTCCACATTGCTCCGATCATAGTGGCAATATCATTTTGAACCTGTGCTTTGTCGGTGTAGGCAGCATGATAGCCACCAACTCTGCCCAGCAGCCTGACATTCTTGACAGCGTAGTTAAAGAAACTTGGACCGTTGTAGCCTGCCAGTTTAAGCAGCATCTCAAAGGGGTTCGTTGATTCAGTGACCTGAAGGCAGAACCACTCAGTTTCTGGAAAGTTGGAAGTTAGAAGAAGCACCAACGTAAACAGCATACCTGGTGATTTCTCAAGTGCATCGATCATCTTCCTCAGCAGATCGTGCTTGTTCTGTTTCACGATTTCCGGCAACAGTAACAGACAGTTATCTGCATTCGTACTAATGATCTCCTCCAGGTTGTCAAGCGCAACCACCTGCTGGGCAAGATGTCGGAATAGAAGGTTTTCAAGTGGCTTTGATGGCTGGCTTTTCAGGATTGTCCCCACTGGATTGATGTCGTCTGTAAGCACCACTCCTTCTGGATACCAGCTTCGAAGCACCTTCATGGTGGCAGTTTCCCTCGGATACTCAACTTACAGATCATTCACGAGAGCCTTGTTCTATGGGTCGTATAGAAGCAACAGAGTTAAGAGCGAGCTTGCAGGCATTTTCAGTTTACTTTCCGACCAGATAGACGAGATGAACTGACCACTGGATTCCCCGCAAGAGAGGATCCTCAAACACAGGATGATTTGTATGCTGATTGGATCAATCTTGAGCTATGTGATTTCAGTAGATTTTGGAGGCTCTCCAATCTCCAACACCATTCTGAGAAGGTAGTCGTAGGCAGTATAGCTAAACCTTGGCTTCTTCGTTTCATAGGTCTGTAGTCCAAACTCCTTCTTTGTTGAAAGGTCCAAATCGCCTTCGATAAGCCTTCGAACATTCTTGAGCCTGATCAGCTTTTCCCTAAATACGGGTATTTCAGTGAAGATGTTGATCTGTTGATCCAGCACTGCGGGGTCGATGAGGTACATCCTTGTGAGGAAGCCAGCAGAGGGAACTGTGACTATCTAGTTGATGAATCGACACTCATACCTGGCCATCTCGCGACATTCATTGAGTGAGGTCGCTACAACTTAATCTTCTGTTGGAACTTGGAACGGTTTTGCACTCTTGAGTAGATAGCTGACGAGATAGTGGAACAGCTTAGCTCGACGGTACATGCACAGCACATCGAACATGTTCATCACCTTATGCAGTGGGTCGCATTTGTTGCCAAAGCTGACGATATCTTCCTCAAGACCAAGCTGCTGGATGATGCTGATACTGTAGTCCTCTCTGCCCATGACCATCAAGGTCTGCAGGTTCTTATCGTCCTGGAAGAGTTGCTTGGCAGCTTCCATACCGATCTGCTTAAAGAACTCCTGTGTGGTCTGGAGATCACCCGAACCAATAACAGAAGTGGCATCCTCTATCTTCAGAAGTCTTTGAGCTGCGAACTGCCTCATAGCTGCAGGACTACCGAACTTCAGCAGATACTTCTTATACTTAAACTACTTCTGGGAATCGTCGAACAGCGTCGGTAGGATCTTGAGTAGGTTGCTATAGCTGCTTACGGCTTTGTTGGTGAACAGTGGAGTGGGGAAGCTATTGATATCAGCCTTCTCGAAGATACAGCCCACCGCTGGGTTGGTCTCAAGTGCCAACACCAGTTTAGTTCGAATCTTCGCTAATTGTTGTCTAAACTCTGCTTAGAAATGCTCGCCATAATAATTCCGAACGAACTGAAAGTGACTAATCAAAGTCTGGTAATAAGGTGCACTCTTCAGGGTTATCCGATAGCTCTCAAGCTATTTGATCACCAGCGACAGAAATATTCGGCCATCACCGAATGTTTACATCCAGCGGGTGTTGTCGCTTATGACTTTGTTCTGTAGCCTTGTTGAATCTGAGCACTTGTAAGTTTTGACAACGAGGTCGATATAAACACCAAACTACAAGGGGTAGACTTCTATCTCTCTCAGTGCCTCGGGTTGAAGTTTGAAGAAGCCTTCAAGCTGCCTTGCGCTCACCGGTCCCTTAATGGTCTTCTTTACAATTTTATAGATCTTTTCACACAGCATCTTTCGCTCTCCGTCATTTTGAACTTCCAGGCGTTCAGAGTATTTGACGAGTTGTTCGATGTTATTCACGAAATTGGTAAGGTTAGCACCTATGGACTCAAGGCCCTCGACAATCTGAAGTCCCCGTTTCCACTTCCCGGCTCGGAGGCAGCTATTGTAGTCACGCTCAAGCCGTTGCTGGAGGAACTCTCGTTGGTAAGGTGCCTCTTACACAGCATCTTACTCTTCTGATTTTACTTCTGCAAGTTTCTTCCGTTTGTAAACCTCGTCGCTTCTGGCGAAGTGGCTGTCACTGCCGTTATCGATTTTGACCTTATCCAATGCCAGTTGAAGATACTGCTTGAAGTGGCTATCACTCATGTTGACTATTGGGTGGGCCAGGATATTGACAACTTTCCGATCTGCATCCATGATTCTGAAGGAGTTGCTTCGGCTGCTGAGGAACAGCAACAACAAAATGAGAGCTGCATTGCCCTTCATTCTGGCACACTGAAACAGTTTATTGTAGTCGTCCTGTTCGAGGATGTTGTTATCGAATGCCAAGTTGATTTGCCGGAGAGCTACTTCTGGTTGCTTTAGAATCAAGGAGTACAGACAGGAGCAAAATAATTCACGAAAGTCTCCCATGTATTTCGGATCATTGGCAGAGATTTGTTCGAACAGTTTGAAGTAAGTGTTGGGCAGGTTGACTCCCATGTCGCAGAGGAACTCTTTGAGGCTCGGGAGGCTGGAGAATGGTTGGATAGACGCAGCTGTAATCGCCAACAACGTCTTTTCATCGACAAACTTCCGGACAAGCAGGAGTGCCGGGCCCAGGCTATCCGCGGCTACGACGTTATAAAAGTAGAATATCTCAGGAGTGAAGTGCCGAGTTATAAGATTTTTTATTGCTGCTTCCGGACACTTTCTCTTCCCAACTTCAAGCAGAGCTACGATGATGTCAACTAAGCAATCTTGTTCCTCCATGGATTGGGCAAACGGGTTGACCGGAGACACGGCTTCATTTAATCTCTTTTCGGCTTCCTTATCGCCCTCTTTGAAATTTTTGAGGAGCTCGTAGGCTCGGTTGTCAATGCAATAACTGGCGATATCCTCCTTCTTGTAGTTTTTGAGGATGTTGTTGATGAATGAAGTCTTAGTTAGGAACTCATCCAGCATTCCACAGAGATTTTCATAGTCAGCGTAACGGAGTATCCTTCGAGGCTATGAGTGCACCATAATCTGGTGTGACTTTTCGAGTTGTTCTGCTTCGGCTGGCCAAGCCGAAGCTGCTGCGGATAGTACTTCTAACCTTGCTGAAAAACTAGATGTTTTCATGGTATAGCCTTTCGTGTACAGTGCCTTCCCGCTAACCAACTCTGCTGCGCGTCGCAGGAAGCTTTTGTTGCGCAGAAGCTCCTTCAATGTTGGCAGTGTGATGATGCCGAAGAAACATGCAACCTCAATGAAGCTCTTTGATTCCTTGATCATGCACTCCACAGCAATTCTGAATGCCTCATCTTTTTTATCAGTTGGCCGATTGTGCTTCTCCAGGAGGATGAAGTTGGTGTCAGTACCCAGCATTGCGAACATTTTGACTTGCTGAACAGTACCTTCGTTAACTGATCGAAGAGTCCGGATAGGAGTACGCGCTTTTCTGTTGGCCTCCACCATACTCAAATCCACGACAGAATCTATCTTGTCGACCACAGTCTTCAGCTGCTGGTAGTTCCTTTACGTGAGCTTCCTCCAAATGCCCAAATGAATGGCATCCAACAAAGTTTCAAGATAGGTCTTGGACTCTGTTAGTTCTTTTGTCTTGGTTGGGAATACAGCAGCTGGATGCTACTCTTGAACCTCTTGAGACTATTTTTCAACTGAACTGTTTGGATGCTTAAGGGAGTGGGGGTCCTCAAGGGATAGACACCCTTACACGATTGGCAGAATCTACTCGCACCTATTGTTTTCGATGAGCTAGTCGATGATAGATTGGATTTTGTGCTCTTGCAGCATTGCTAAGGTCAAACTTTGGGGAATTGGACTTAACTTCCGAGCAATGACCTTCGCGAGCCGTCCAAACAATTCACAGTGGCAGGACTAACTTTTGAGGAGAACTCCCAGCAGCGAGGTAGTGCTAGCATTTTTTGAGGTAACCACATATTCAAGGAATTAGTTATGCTACGTTGGTGCTTACCTCCGGATTGAGTTAGCCTTAGCAACGGAAGGCAACGGAATGCTGAGATGCTCCTCATCGTTGTGTTGGCTGAGAATGTCGTTGACCAGGGCAGCTTCGTAGTGTATGAAGAACTGAGGCCACTTCTTCTTTGTCGGATCAGCTGATTCCTCAATTTCCTTTGCATCCTCGTTGAACTTCGCCAAAATGAAGTCGCAGAATTGCTGGTAGAAGGGGAAGGCATCAGCTGGGTCCATGAAATACCATATTCTGTTGATTACGAAGTGCAGTTTAGTTCCTTTGATATAGACCTCGTTCAGCTGAGAAGGGTTCTTCATATACTCTTTCTTGAGGAAGCTTTTGATCTGAGCAGACTCGGCAAAGTCTTCAGTGATGCTGCTGAAATTGTGGAGCAGCTCGTTCAGCAGGTTTGTCGAGTAGTCTTCCAGCACGCCCCTGTGTACGAACATTGTGCTGTCGAATAAGCTTTTGAAATCGGCGTTGGTGAGGGTTGGTTGGTAAATCGTAAGCTGGGCAATCTTTGCCATAAGCAACTCGGTCGGTTTCTTGAGCTTCTTCGTGATGACTTCTCGAAGAAGGTGTGGAAACAGGTCTGCGCCGTCGGTTAGATGCACCACGAAGACGTTGGACACAATGTTTTCAATGATGAAGTTGAGAGTGGGTTCGTGTGCCTGCTTGAGTGCTATCTCCACGACCCGCTTAATGTAGGTGTCGAAGTGCTGAATCTATGAGGAAAGTAGGAGTGCTTTGACATCACTGACCCTCCGATAGTATCTTCGGGTGTAACCCTCGAAAGTAATCTTTTTGATGACTTCATTGATTTTGAGGAAGTTGGAATATTCCACCACATTGCTTTTGTAGTGAAGTTATCTGAAGGTGAGAAGTGCAAGGATATCCTCCCTTGGGCCTTTGCTGTTGCGAATGTACTTGAACAATGGGAACTCCATTCGACCATCCAGATGCTTCAGCAAGCAGCCGTCTTCACAGACCTCCACGTAGTCATACTGCCCAAATTTAATGGTTGATTTCTTTACGTAACCCTTGACCGTGAACATCGGAGAGCCAACCAGCTTTATCAGCTCCAAAAGGTGTGATTCGTTCTCGTAGACTGATGGGTTGTCCAGGAGTTTATTAAGGGCACCCACACTCAGTCTTACTATCCTATTCTGTTATGCCAGCTTAATCACTTGCATAACATCCTCAAGTCTGAACTTACTCAATGCGAGGTCAATCGGCGTCTCGTCGGAACAGCTGAACTCGTTGTACAAGTGTAAACTGCCCGGATGCTCGTTGGTGGCTTGCTCCACAAACTTCCTCACCTCGCCACGTTCTGCGAAGTAGTGCAAAATATTCAATCCGATTTCGGGCAGTTGGTAGATGCTAATGTCCTCTTTGGGATCGATGGTGGTGTCCTTCGTCCATGCTTGCTGGCACCTGCAGTACTTAGCATAGTCATTCAGAGTCTTCGCAAGCTTTGCCATGCCCAACCCATTCGACAGCACTTCGAAGTACTCCAAGACCTGCCGTTGGTACAGGTGGTCGGTGAAAGTGTCCTTCAAGCTTTCGAAGTCCATAAAGCGCATAAAAATATCTTTGAGGGGGTTTCTATGACGAAGTATATTCTTAGTAAGCAACTCCTTCGTAAAGTTCAGTCCTTTGTCATTTTTGAGGTTGGCTATCTGCCGCAGCAGCTTGTAGTATAACCTCCTGAACTGCTCCTCGTTGTCATTAATCATCTTCTGGACTGTTTCATCAGTAGATTCCGGCATCTTCTCTCCAAGCTCCGAGAAGAAAGAATTTGACATCCGGTCGATCCCTAGAGACAGCAGCGTCACACCGAGTTGGTTCTACACGAATAGTGCCGCGAGTAGAGCTTCGGGTGATATCCTTTGTAGCTCCTCTGAAACTGCGGGATCGTTCCCTTCCTCCAAAGCCTTTTCAATCGACTAAGAAGCCACTGATAAAGCCTCCCCACTAGTCTTCTCCTGCTTCTTCTTTTTTTTGAGCAGCCGCAGTTCCGCTCGTAGCTATTCGGGGGTCTTAGCAACTCCCTTGATCATTAAGTTAAGATAATGAAATCCGTACGAACTGTATAATATCAGGCATGCTGTGCCTGGTCGCTGCAACTCTAATTACGAAGAGGAAGGAAATTGAGTTTTCGGAGGGTCACACCCGACCGAACAGAAACATCACTGCTGCCAATTTCGTCAGAGGTGGTTCTCAGCTTCCATTTGTTGTCCGCCAAGCTTCTTCTTCTGCCGCTCCTCCCACTTCTTCATCTCGTATTCGTGCGAAACGTATCCCTAACTAGCTACTGCTGATACCTTCTCATCGCTGGGCCCGTTGGACACCAAAGGTGCTCTATTCTGGTTTTGCTGGTTCTTCAGTTGAGCTATTCGGAGCTGCTGTGAGATGTTCTGATTGACGCTTTCTTCGTACAGCTCTTCGTCCATTATATACATTATACGTCGGCGGGTTGCCAAGCTATATGGGGGACAGTCAGCTGCTGCAGTTATGAAACATATCAGCTCTTCAGCACTTTTTTGTTTGTCTTGGGTTTGAACGTGAACTCTTCCACATGGGCCTTTGGTGGCTTGGGCTACCGTTCATAGATGGGCTGCCGATCAGACTTCTCCAGCAGCTTCTTCGATCGCTTGTTGATCACCGGCTGGAAGGTGATTCCCTACACTTCTTTCTTTTTCCCAGTTTACTTCTTCTCCTCGACTTTTTACTCGGCTCGTTGCTTCCAACGTACCAACTCCGCATAAAAATCTTCGGGGCTCCTGAACTTATCCGGCTTCTGGTTCTTCGATTCGAAGACTCGCATGTACTACTCGAACTCTTCCTATTCCTGCTTCTTTTTCTTTTCCCGCTCTTCGGTGAGCTTCTTTTCTTTGGTTTGTATCAGCCTATCGTACCGTTCGTAGATGGGCGCATTCTGCTTGCTCAGGTGGATCGAATTCTCATTGAGCTTCGGCTTGAGTTTGAGTTCCTTCAGTCTGAATTAACTTGCGTGTACTTCTAGTCTTCGACCTCCTTGGCCTTGCGTTCAATATCATCCTTCCGCTTCTTCTAGAACATTTCGAAGCGTGAGTATGTGTTCGCAAAGTTCGCTCGCGTCGGTGATTTTACTCCCAAGAACTTGGAGTGTTCAATTCTGCTGAGTGCTGAGTTCAGCTTGTTTGAGAGCTGTGAGTACCTGTACAATTCCTCTTCGTCGACCTACCGATCTTACTCGTCGGATTTAGCTTGCTTATCGCTGCGTACATCATCCAACCCACGTACAGGAGTAGCTATGCTCTACAGCTTCTTCTCGGAAGGCTTTGCTTCCAGTACAGCATACTTGTCGAAGTACTTTTAGAGGTTCTCCTCGATGTTTTCGACTTCCTGTTTGCTCTCTATGCAGCTTTCGGTTTTAATGGCACGCTGCTACTACTTATCAGCAGTCTCCCGAGTGCTTGAATTCTGTTACGACTTTGCCGGGGAGGCGAATTCTTCGGCAACGGATACTACCGCATGCTTGAGTGAGTCGGGGTTTGGCTGGTTTGGAGGCAGCTATCCTGGAGACTCCATTAAAATTATTTATTAGCGCCGTGGAGTCAGGCTGCCGGCTGAATCTCTACGAAAGTTCAATACCTCCCCACGTCGAAACACAATATTTCCGGCAATGTTACGATCAGACATCATCAGATGTGTATGATACAACTGAGGATACTAACGATAGTATTGATGCGAGGAGCAGCCAAGAGAAAGAACTAACAGTCTTACCCTCCGAACAAAAAGTACCAATCCCAGTAGGCCACTTCTTATATGTGTCTCTAACGGTAGGGCTACAAACGAATGGAAATGTTCACAAACGTGTGGGAAATCATTAGCTCCCCGCGGTTTTCACTCGAGGGTGCACCGGCAAAGCGGGCACGCTTCCACCTTGCTGTACCACTTGTCGATACATTTCCGGTGGAACTAATGGTTGCATGGCAGGATGCGCAGCATGCCGTTCTTCGAGAACGACTCGAGGCAAATGCAACACTCCTTGCATTCATCAGTAATCTTCTTGAATTTACGAGAAGGGCAGTTCTTTATTTGCTTAGGTTTCGAGCTCTTTGGCCTGCCTCGAGGGCGAGGCTCCACTGGCATACTCGGCATACTCGACACCCATGTAGTGTTTAGCCTCTCCAACGGCTCGTTGTCGTATCTGAAGAAGGATGGAATTTCGTTGAAGGGTACAGCTTCTATCGGTTCATCGATCATGAAAAGCGAATCGTTGTGGGTAAAGTCTGAGTTGAGCGATCTGCGAGCAAGAAGTGGCCCAAACTAAAGATCCAGTGGCTAGAAGGGAAGTGGGTCAACCCTTCCGAATAGGCTCGGTGACATGAACGGGTCTTGGTCCATTGCAGTGGCGTGGCAAATAATTAATATACATCGATCTGGCCGGGGAACTTATAAACAGTGTCTCTAGCACATTCCGCCCTTCTTTCAATTCGTATTGCCCACCACCCTACAAAATATATCTCATTCGAAATGAAAGAGGCAAGAGAACGCGGCACCGACGCCTACATGATCGAAAAAGTGAGTGGTTATGAGCTGGAGCTCCCGAAGAATGAGCAAGCACAGCCTAAGTTTGTTCACCAGGATTTGGATAAGACCTACATTTCCAAGTGTTTCGCCAGGCTCAAGCGCTATAAAAAGGAACCGCAGCAACTCGCCATACAGAACGTTATCTATGAAGGCATGAACTTTCTCATTCCACCCGGACCGGATGTGCACATCTATAAAGATAAGTACCTTGTCATCTATACATCTCGCATTGTCCATGTGCTGGAGTGGGCCGTAAGAGGTGAGGCCGTCAGTTACGAGCCTGCTCTTCTTGAGAGGAAGTTTGATGAGGATATAGTCTGCTTGGATATATTCGAAGGGTATCCCAATCCAGATGCTGACCCCGCCGAACTCCCCAACCATCACCCCAACCTTAACATCGCCATTGTTACGCGCAATCAAAATAACGTGTACAAACTCTACCGGAACAGCGAGTGTGAGGAGATCAACGATAATATCTATGGAGTGACATTCATGGACGATGGAACTTTGGTGCTCCATCTTGACCTTGAAGTTATTCTGTACCCGTACGAGGGTGGCCGTCAATTCGACAACAGAAAGCAGATAGAGAAGAAGAGCAAGGAAAGCACGATTCGGGCAGGTAACATTGAAATGACCTTAACCCGATCCTACAAAAGACGCATTTTTGCAGCATATGTGGTGAGCAAAGGAGAGTCAGAACCCAACAACTTAGTGCTGGACAGCTTTATGATTGAAAACAAGGAGCTTAAGGAGTATAAGCAACACGTTCTCGAACGCTACGACGTGACTGACGGGAAGACACCCGACATCGGAATAGTCGATATGATGATTGTCGAGAACGAAGACCAACTTTCAGTGCTTCTCATGCTCAAAAAGCAAGTGCTGGTGGTCAAGATGCGTGCTGAGCCAAAGATTGAGTGTCCTTACGAATGGTCGACGGACTAAAACATCTATATGCTTAACCCTCGGCAGCTGAATCCAAGTGCTGGTATTGAAGATCTGCTGCTGCTAGTACGATACAGCAATCTACTTAACGATACCAGCAAGGATAAGTAGACCTCGCCTGGAAAGCTTATTCTGCTCAATGTTAAGTCGTACGATAACTACATCAAACAGGAATTCGAGACATCCCTGCGAGACATCATCACCATCAACGAAGACGATAAGGGATGCAGGAGGTTGCTGCCCTGCTGCATCATCGGTGGCAAAATAGTGTTCATATTCTACAAGAACAAGGTTGAGAGCAGACCCATCCACGAGGGCCGGTACGGTTAGCAAATCAACAACGACGAGTAATCCGATTCGCTGATGGTGTAGATGTTCCATACTACCAGCATCGAACCCTTCGAGAAGCTGAAGAAACTGCTTCCTGACAAACTTGTGAGGAGAAATGAGAACCACAACAGTGAGCCTAACATGGAGGTGGCGATGATGAACGAAAAAGTTCGCCATACTGACACCTACATACCCAAGGCTGACCTGAAGATGCTTTTGATCCTCAACGAAACTTATAAGACCAACAACGAGAGTTCAAAGAATTTGTACATGTGTGTTTGGGAAAACATCAAACAGCTCATTCGGTCTAGCGAAAACGACGATCCTTCATACTTGGAAGGATACACGGGTTACCTCTACAAAACTGGCGACTTGGAATACGTGGGGGAACAACTCAAAGAGATGATTGAGAAGGGAGTCAAGGTCGATCCCTTCCTGAAGAAGCATTTCCTGGCAGTCAAGAAGATGGCTAAGGAGAAGCTCGAGATGGGCGAGAAATAGGGTAACTTCCAAATGTACCTCAAGGCTACCTTCTACATCAAGAAGCTATACCTTCTGGAAAATCAGACAGGCAAGATCCAGGCAAACGATTATAACAACTGGAAGCGCAAGGACATTCGAGTGTCGTTCTTAGATGATATTCGCAGCCGTGATAAGGCCAAGGTTTACAGGTTCATCCAACTGTTCAAGACCTATTTTGTGTGGAACTACGATACCATCATAGAAGACCTCATGGCGAAGGACCCCACCAAGACTCACTCGGGCATCCTCGAGTACTACAAGGATATGCTGCCGTTACTCCTGCCTCGACATATCGACGACCAGCACAAGTTCGAGATATCAGGGGTGCACGAAGAAACATGTTTTGACGACTTGAAGTTTGATGCAAGTAAGGACAAGAGCGAACTGATGCGCTACCGGAAGATCATGGAAGAACGGTATATGCGTAACAACGACTTTCTATTCGTGATGCGCAAAGACGTCATCGAAAAAGAGCGACAGCTGGTCGACTAAAACCAAGCCATCTACACATTCCTTTCAATCATCAACAGGCGGGATATGAAGCAGGAGTAGAAGTTTATCCATTCCCTCTACGACAGCAAGTTTATCAACCTGACCCTGAAGATGAAGCTGCTGCTCTACGTCAAGCTCTACGAACTCTACAAGAGCCAGATTAACAGTACCCTCAGCCTCAAAGCATTCCTCGCGATCGATGTGGCCCAAATTTTCTGCAATATCATCTTCAACCAAAGGGATCGGACACTGAGCAAGGCTGATATCAACTACCTTCTGCGTAACGTGGCTGCAGTATGGGATCCAATCAACGATGAACTTGACGAGCAAATTCTCAAAGAAGAGCAAACTGACCTGAACCGTGTGAATATCGAGCAGACGTACGTCTTCGAGAGCTACCTACGATAGAGTTTCCAGCTGGCTCACGAGAAGGATGGATACAACGATATGGAGATCCTGGAGAAGTGTAAGATTTTTCTGGAGGTGATAAGCCAGTTGCAAAGTGAGCACTTCGAGAAACAACTTCTCATCGAAAAGGTCATAGTCATCGTATTCGAGTACCTGCGTACAGATTATGTGGAGACCATCCGATAGCTTTACCATCTCTTCCAGTCCATCGACATCACTGAGGAATTCGCTCAGCACCTGTTTTGCTCCCTCAAGATCGTCCACGAAAACATAAAATTCTTCCAAGATTTTCGACTTGCCAAGACTATTGCAGAGTTAGAAAATCGTGCTGAAAACGACGAAAGACTCATCATAAACAAGAGAATCATCGAGGAAATACTCCACAATTATCTCAAAGCTTAGCCGCCAATGACTGAAGTCACCTTCAAAGGTCGAACTTTTTTTGTTAATAGGCTCAAGAACATGCTTGAGCTCCTCATCGACTTCGCCTCTGAGTTCTACAGGTCTCAAGGCAGCGATGAAAGTATGGCCATCTTCGAGTTATTCGTGGAGATTATGATCAGAGCCGAGTTAGAGCAACCTCATAAATTCGATCTACTTGAAGAACTCAGAGCGCTCGCTTTCGAAGATGGCATTCGGGACAGGGACAAAGTGTTCTTCAGAATCATCAAAAATGCGATCAAGGATGCAAAGGCCATGCAAGCTGAGAAGAAGCCTGCGGCTGTTGTCGCTGACAAAAAGGAAGCTTCAAAATCCAAGCCTCCTTTACCTCCCCTGGAAAGGCTGACAAGCCTCGATAAATTACCAAAAGACTCAAAAAGCCAGAGTAGTGCTGCGGAGGCGCCGAGATAATCTCAAAGCAGTATCCAGGATCTCTTTAAGACAAAGTAAGACTCAATAAAGGAAAGCAAGGATTCCCAGCCAAAATCAGTAAGGTAAATCATCCAACTCAAACCTGTGCTTTAGTAGAAACTCGGAAAAGAGGCGAAATCACTCAAAGATAAACCTTTGGACAACTCAGCAGATCAAAACAGGAGAGATGATATCTCCCACTTCATATCCAAATGCCTCCAAGTGCTGAAATGCAGCAAGGATATGGACCCATTCGTCAAACAAGAAAAGCTGATTCTGAAGCTGCAGTAAGGTGGATATGAGGTGCACTAACTCGAGAGGCTGAAGGAGGAAAAGATTCTCGTGATGAACGAAATCAACACAGAAAACCGACGGAACCGACCTCGAAAAGTCCATCAATAATTTGAATTTGGTGGTCATCAGGTCACTTCAGTCGATAACGTCTTGAATTATGACGGCTAGACTAAATTGAAGTAACTCTTCGACCAGTCGGTGAGTCGTAAATGCGACGAATATGTCAGCAACAATATTAAAGGTACCACGTCACGAGAAGACGCCGATAAAATTGTTCATGAGTTGGGAAACGCTGCTGAACTCTTTGAACCCTTGTTCTTCTTCCTCAAGTTGCTTGAGAACTCCAACTTGGACAAACATATCGAAGCCTTTGTTAAGATTATCGGGAAGGGGGATCCAAAGGATAAGGACAGCAAAGACAAGGATAAGGAACGCAAAGCACTGAAGCAGCTTTACCTTATTCGCTGCGGCTTAATCAAGGAATTTGTAGAGCTAGGTTCCTCGGTCCGCAACATATGCCGGTTTGTTGATGAGAAATGGTCTATACTCATGGCGGAGAACCCTCCATCGGAAGGGGAGGGAGCAGATATCGAGATCAACAGTCAGTGTGACATAGAGATGTACTTTTACGTGTAGAACTATCTCAAACAAGCTCGGTACTTTGCCTTTGTGCAACTCCTTTACCGTGACTTCGAGAGAGCAGCCAAGTTTTACCTGCGTTACCGTGCAGACAAACGGTTGAACTTCGACGTTAACTCCATCTGTTCACTCGTTAAAATCTTTTTGAAGCACAACAAAACGAACCTGATCAAGCATCTGCGAGTAGTGATTCAGATGCTTGCGAATGTTACTTGGGGGAATTTCGAGATCTTCCGCGCTACTGATCTAGCAACTATAAAGAAAGATATGCCCAAGCCTACCGATAAGAATCTCAAGAAAATTATAGATAATCTTGACTACTTCTTCGATTTGTACTCGCACTATTCTCGCGAATCAATCCAGCATGAAAAGAATGTGGCCACGATGAAGATAAACCCACAAGGAGAGAAAGCCAAGCCTAACGGTGAGTTCACTCAAATTCAAAAGCCACCTGAGCGTCAATACCAAAATGAGGATCCGCCACTGACTCAAACCCACGAGTTCCTGGAATACACCCAAAGATTGTTCAACACCCACCAGACAAAGAGTTTCATTGAAGTGGTCTAGCGTAGCCTGTAAAAGAACGAAACCTTGCAAGCCTAACTAAGTGCTGGCCCCGATAAGACCAACCATTTTAGCATGTACTACTTCCGACTGTTCGTGAGATGTGTGAAGTTCGACGACAAGCTAATAAAATATTTCCCGTTCGATATCTTCAGGGAAAGCAAACTAGAGTACTTCCATGAAGTCAAATAACGTAATTCCTCTGATAAGAACCTTCGAGAGGTATTCCACAAACATCTCAGGGAAAATATCAAAGCAGGCATCAACGAAAGCAACTACATTCAAATTGCCAAGGCTATTCGTTTTGGCTTCAATAACTTTGTTGACCTCGAGCTCGAAATAATTCTGATTTATCTGGAAAAGATGGTAAAGGAACACCGGGCGGAGATGGAGAGGAACAGAGACAACAGCGACTTCAACGAAAGCATGGAGGAGTACAGGTTGCAGCGCAAGATTAAATCTGTTCTGGACAATATAGATACGGCGGTGCTCAAGGACGACCGCGATCGTAAACGACGCTAACAGTTCGTCAAGGCGGGAGTGCATGAGAAACAGCTGGACGCGATCCTACAGAGCTACTGACGCAGTTATTAGTTAATCACTTTCGACCGAGCACCTTGAGCATTTGGGTACACGTGAACTGTTGACCATCATCGGTGAGACGATGGAACACCCGGTAGAGGTCTCGGTTACGAAGGTGACGGTCCAAGAGAATACTCAGTTCTCGGACGAGTTGCTTGAGGCCGACCACTCCCTGTTTGTCGAAGTCCAATTTCGAGAATAGCGTCTTAACTTCTTCCTTGTCGAACTTTCCCTGGAGATAGTTTCTCCAATGCTCCTCGCACTTGGAGTGGTGAAGGTAGATGTTATTGATGAGGGTTTCAGCAGGAGTTGCTGGGTCTGCCTGCACGAAGGGGTCGAATTCATCAAACTGCAGTACAACCTCTGCTTCCTTGAGTTTATGCCTTTCCTGAAGAACCTTATTGACTTGCTGTTCCTGCTCCTTTGGAACTTTGAGTTTCCAAGTTCGAAGCTCCATTTACAAATCAAGGTGCTTCCGGAGCAGATCCAAAAGCCTTCCTTTCTGGATACTGGTCATAAGTTGCTACTTCGGTGGTGCATAGGCCTCTAGATTCTTAAGGAGATCTGCCGCAGTCTTCTTGGCTGACGGCTTCTCCGGTGGTGGTTTCTAGGAATCAACCGTATTGGGTTCCTTCAGTGACGCCATCTCTGCATCGATCTTACGCAGCTCTGCCAGTAAATCGCACTTTCTAAGTTCTAGCTAATGCAACCGATCCCTTTTGCCTGATTAACTATGAGTCAGCGACTGGTGGGGTCTTGCTGAACCAACCCGACTTGCCTTGAGTTCAGCACCCTTATCCTTGGTACCTTTGGGAGTTCTCCTTGAATTTTTTAGAATCTTTCCTGCAGAAGACATTGACCTCGCTGTATTGTCATAGACATTGAGCTCGGTGAGCGGAAACCTTTCCGTTTGGCGTGGCTTTACAGCGGTTTGGTAAGCTTTCTCAATTCCCGAGTCTAGCAGGTAGGGGTTACGTTGGAGCATTTGGTTATAGTAATAAATAACTGTCACTTCCGTAGCTGCTTGCTTCGTTCCTACAACTCTTTCAGGCTGAGCATGAGTTTGTCGATCTCAGCGTCTTTCTCCCTCAGCGACTGTTTTAGTTGCTTGTTTCGGTCTTCCTACTCCACGAATTCCTTCTGAAGTCGGTTGAATTTATCATGGACTTCGACAGTAGCCGAAGCGGATGGATCGACACCTGAGCCTTTGATGCTACGCCACGGAAGTGGCCTCAGGCACTTCAAAACCTGTTGGGTCTTGAGTTCCTCGGGAAGCTTATCCTCGAGTGCTGATAACCTGGCTTCGTAGGCTTCTATTAAACTCAGTGGGTTGGGTATCTTCTCAGTACTGGCCTTGATCACTTCCTTCTCGGGTTTCTCCAAGTAACTCAACAACCGCTTGATTTCCTTATTTATGCGGTCCTTACATGCTTCAAACGTATCTTTCACGGACCACGACCCACTATTGAGCTGCTCCTTGAGCTCAGCGATAATGATCCTTTTGTTCTCCTTCATTGACTTGATCTTGTCACGCAAGTAGTTGATTTAGCTGCCAAGTGCTCGGATGTTTGGCATGACTATCTCCTCCTCCTGCTACTCTGCGACTACGATTGTCTACTACTTGCTCCGCAGTTCTTGAACCTGAAGGAGTTCATCTCGAGCAGCCTCGATCTGTTGGTTTAGCTCGTTGATCCGCTCTATCTTGAGAGTGTTCTACTCACTATACTTCTTGCGGAGATCTTCTACCTTTTCGAAGTGCTTCTCCTTGGCGATAGAGTGCCGCCATTGGATATACTCTTCGACGTCGATCTTCTCAAATTACTGAGAAGCTGCAATTTAGGAGTCCACTTCAGCAATCTTTTCGTCAACTTCACGTTGCTGCTCCAGCAGTATTTACCTCTCATTTCTGGCTGTTATTTCGTAATTGCGAGCTGTATCATTCAGTCTTTAGTTTTATGTTCTCAGCATCTCTAATCTCGCCCGCTTCTGCTCGACCTGCTCACTCTTCAGTTGCATCAGCCGCACTTTAACCTTCTCTATCTCCTCAGCAGACATCTTCTGTGGGGAGTGCATAGCTCCCGAGTGTTTGGCATGCACCAACTTCGGATGCTGAAAGAATCCCTTAGCTTTGCGATTGCTCATTTTATTTATAACAGGTACAATGGAATGAATGCAACATTTGTTATCCGCTCAGGGTTGGTTCAGCGTCATTTGGTTCGTGAAGAAGTCCTCGAAGAGCTTCTTAAGGCTGTCGTTGAGATCTGCTATCTTTGCACCTTTCTTTAACCGCTCCTTAAGAAACTGGAGGCACTCCTAAAGTGCGTCCCTTTCGGATAGACCCACTAACAGCTTCTTGGATTGCGGCGTCATTTCCAGAAAGAGATCGATGGATCCCTCGTCCAAACTATACTTGCTGGTGGAATCCTGCACTATCTTCCCAATTTCGTTGCGCATGTATTCCATCTCATTAAACTTTACGCACAGTTCTCGATACAGTACCTCGTTGTAGGCGAGCGTCAGAGTAACTTCGTCTTTGTTAGCCAACAATGTCTCATAGTCGTTCTCCAGTTCAGTCAATTCGTGTTTAGTCTTCATCAGCTCGCTACGCAAAGTTGGGTTAGAGTCGTTGTTGACTGATAAAATAGCTCCTATCTTGGTTTCCCTCATAGTGTTGTTCTTCTTGATGAACGGTGAGTTCTCAGACAGCTTCCTTTCAATGTCACCTACGATTTTTACCTAAATCAGAGAGAAAGCTTACCAAATCGGACTGGATGTTCCATGACTTGAGCTCAAAGAACTATAGGTAGAGGTACATCTTGCTGTCTTTCGGGCTTCGATCATATCGGGCTAGACTATTCGCCAGGTAAGCAGGATTCGGATCGTACAGTTGTTCTGTGTTGGTGTTGTACAGTACCGTTGACGTTCTCTAGCGCGACTATCGGCTTTGTTTTGGGGTAGTCTTTTGGAAACTTTATCTTGATTCGGACGGTATCTTCTTTGCTGGTGTTGGGGTTTACCAGGTCAACTAAGCTCAGTAACGATGTTACGATTTCCCTGCAGTAAAAGCTGACTCTGTTTGCCCGCGAGGCCTTGTACCTCCTACTCTCCAGGATAGAGTTTTTGATAGCGATGGATTAGTGTGCCTACATCAGATATCAGCCTTGGCCTGCATCACCAGAGTACTTACAGGAAGTCGTAGTTGCCGTTGATGGCTATCTTCCTTGCCTGCACAACGTAGTTCTTGGCCCCGATAGAACTGGTCATATATTTTATAGCACACCGTTTCTACGGAACGAGCAAGAGTAAACATCGGGTCACTGCAAGCGGGTGCCTCTCAGCGAGTTCTTCGCCAGAAGATTTCGCTTGATGTTCTTCTCCATCATAAGCACCTCGGCCTTGAGCTTGTTGTTGATCATCACTTCATAGAATATTCGGTAGGCTTGCAGGTCCACCTCGAGTATGTAGCACTACTCCAAGGCCGTTGCCTTCTCCTGCTTGGTCTTCAATCGTGTGAAGAGGATTTCCTCGCAGAGTGTCTCCCCACGCCTCGATATCTTTTTGAAGAAGTCCTTGCGGTCACTAAGTTTGACCTTTCCCCAGAGGATTATCCCGAACTCATTGGAATCAGACTTCTTCTCGTAAAGCACATCGCCCTACTGGTAGAACCTGATGCGACCGACTTTCAACAGCGAGCAGATGTACATGAAGCTATGCCCCTTGAAGAGGAAGTTGAGCTTTGGTAACTATTTAACGAACTCGGCCATGTTCTACTCGTTGCGATTGAGCCTGTCGGTGGGGAGCTTGCGTATTAGTGTGAAGAAGTAGTTCTTCTCCAGTTCATAGTCTTCGTTGTCTTCCAATACCAGCAGATGCTTAGGCAATTCGTCCATCGGCTGCAGTTGTTGCTGCTGCTGCTTCACGCTCAGCGAACGATTAAGCTGATCTAGCAGACTCTCCTTGCGCCACGTCGGCATATAGCGAGCATTGTAGGCTTTGAGGTGCTCAGTTTTGCGCTCCAGAGTTTCCCTGAGGAACTCTTTACGGGTGGTTTAGTCCTTCGAAGCTGAAGTAGCAGGTTTGTCCTCATGGGCTGAGCTAAACTTCCTTTTGGTGGACTGATATTCGGCGGTTCTGCCCTGTCGGTTGTACTCGTCTACTCCGTACATATTATAATTATTGGTGGCAACAGCAGTAAACAGCAACGAAGTATCAATCGATCACAGGTAGCGAAACCTTGAAGTTTTTGTGTAGGTCGGGACCCAGCACAATATCCAAAGCCGTCGACAAGACTGTAAACATGTAACTGCTGTCCTCGAAGACTGTGCTCATTGCTTCCCCGTAGATGATGAAAAGGACTTGCATCTGGCTCAGCAAGTGCAGCAACCTACATTTATGCTGGCAGAGCAAGTAGCAGGTTATCGCTAGCAAGTTATCGGAGTCAATCCCCAACTTCTACTGGTGGCAGTTTGCCGTGTAGAAACTGTCGACATCGTTGCAGATTTCGTGCTTTAGATTCGTTAGCGCTCTTACCAAATATTTTGGACTACTAATGGACTCAATTTTGGTGAGTAGAGCAAGTGCACGTACAAACTTGCCCTCGATCTCTAAGTCCCTTCGAATTTGGAAGCAGTATATTGATAGGCCATTTGGGATGTTCTTGAGTGCCTCCACAACCCTGTTATAGTTTACCGATCTTGTCAGTAAAAACAGCACCTCGTACATATCTCCATCAGCGAACAGGCTTAGCAACGCCACTTCCATCATCATCTTCGAATACTTCACTTCAGTGAGTTGAATACTCTTTTGCACCCATGATTGGTAGGCACGTTTACAACCATCGGCCACCAATCGGCAGTAAAACTGGAGGTCGGCATGCATCTCCTCATAGAGCTCCTGTATAGATTGTTCCCGACAGTCACTGTACCTTGCCAGCTTCAGCGTAAATTTGTCTTCGAACAGAGGAACAAAACTCTCCTTGATGCTATGCACTGGATGGTACTGCTGGTTGAACTCCCTTATCAGTACGTAAGACAAATTTTTCAAGAGGCGTCCTTTGGTTGGCTTGCCCTACTGAAACGACTCACCATAGACCACTTCTTGAGGTGATTACGATATCCCACTCTTCAACAGCTTCGGAAGCTCAGCCAAAACGTTGCTTGAACGTTTGCACTCCGCTAGCCTCACTGTATCCTTGAATACCTCTCGTGAGCTAATATTGGAGACCTATCGATTGTCGATGGCTTTTATGATAGTCTGGGCACGTACAAACTGGTCTTCTCCCAGCGTAACTATCGCCTCTTGCAGTTGTTTAAAGTATTCGGTGTGCTCATGTTGCTTTGACGATTGGTTGAGCACCCGCAGAAACCTTTGGGTCCATTTCTGCGTGATGGCGCTGGTACCTGTTGCATGATCTCTTCTTCCGTATAGTTCATGGTGGGTTGCTTACTGGGCTTTTTCTTGTAGGCTGCAAGGAACTCTGCGAAATCCTCTGATTGCTGACAGCTGCTACTAACTTCACTTCCCATTAAAAATTTAGTGGAGATCAGCCAATGTTGCAGCGGGAAGAGCGGATCATTGAGTCCAGTTCTGGGTGCCGCTCTGTCTTGATCTTCTTGACTTTCTTCTCAAACTGCTTCAGGTGCTTATAGAGCTCGCCCAGCTGCTCCTGCTTCTGCTCAACACGTTGCCGATCTTTGACTGAAGCCTTCTTGGCCAGGATCATCTCCATACGCATCGAGTCCTGCTTAACGCTGAGTCGTGCAACTTCTTTGAAGATGTATGAGTCTTGAGTGTCTTGGAGTACGTTTGTCAACGACTCCCGGTTACGTGATTCGTTCTGCAGGCTTTCCTTGAGATCAGCCAATTCCTCTTCAAGATCCTCGATGCGGCTGAGGGCAAGTGAATACCTGTCTTTGAGTGCTTCAAATTCCTCTTTACGGTGGGTGGCTTGCTGTTGTGACTCCTCTCTTTCCTTACGAATTTCGTTGTGTTGAAGGATCAAATCCTCGAAGTTCGTAACATTGAGTTCCTGCATAACTTATTGCTGATCCTCCTCGAGGAAAGCCACCCGCTTTTTAAGCTCTTTATTTATCGAGAAAACCGTTTGTAGTTAGCTGCTCAGCTTGGAGATTTCCTCATCGCGTTCAGCAACCTTTTTGATCTCTTGTTCCAGCTGACTTTACAGCAGACCCACCTTCGCCAACACTTCGGCCTTATCGTTTTCCATGATCTATTCTCGAGCATCTTCGATGATCTGCATAGCATCTTTCTGCATATCTGTAGGTAGCTCTAAAATCTTCTCCACGAAGCACTGTCGCTTGTCCGAGTGCACAGCCAAGAACAATGCAAAAGCGCCAACCTCTTCGGGGTTGCGTTACCGGATAAGTGTGCATGAGTATCTTGAGCTCACGGCTACCTTGCACTTCTCCCAAGCATAATCTACCATCAGCCGGACGATAGTGTCGAAACTGAACTCGAACTGCGGGAACAGCATGGGCGAGAAGTAGCTCTCATCAATGTCAGAGAGCAACGCCCAGAGCCTTTCTTCATCGCACAGGTCATGCAATGACTCCATACGAATGCCAGACTCGCGAGCCTAAAATACCCTTAACAGGAGGGACTCGACGCCCCTTTACGAACTCTATTCCATAGAAGAACGATGGATTATACTTTCAGACGATCACAAGTTCAGCCGCTTGAAGGTCTTTTTGAGGTACACGTTCAGCTCGAAAATGTTCTCGAACTTCTTCAAATCGTGATTCTTCATCCAGCTGTTCGGCACCACTTCTTTCAGGATGTCGTTGAAGTCGCTCTTTATTGAGTTCGTGAAGCCTATCAGTTCACGCTTATTCGTTGCCAGTTCTTACTGCATCAGCGAGTGGCGCTACTGCTTTGTACGGATCTCCCGGTCCAGCTCCGCCAGATCCTAAGTGGTTCGTTTGTAGCCGGTCAGATCTGCCTCTGTTACCAGCTCGTTCAGATGCTACTCCAACTGTTTCCGCTTATTGCGGAGGTTCTCCACCTCGACTTGGAGGTCACGATTGTGTTATTCATCCCTCACCAGCTGGTTATGGTGCTCCTGGATTTTTTATAGTTGGTGCAGAAGACGCTGGCGACGTTGTTTCTCAGAATCAATAGACTTGAGCACCTTATCGAATACATCGATTGTCTCCCGAGTGCGTGCAAGTCCGCCTTTGACCGACTGGTCCTCGTGGATGGCTGATTCAAGCACTTTTTTGTACTCCCGGCACTTATTGAGCAATTCACCCATATTTCTTGAGGCACCCTCCGGCAGGACATCAGCCGCGAAGAGTTTTTACATGGCAATCAGCTTAATTTTCTGCCTATAGAAACTATTCAGTTCTGTGAAGAGCCTTGCTTCGTCGCTCTGCCGTTCAGTAAAGTGCTGTGCAGCGTCGATCGATCGCTTCAAGGCAAGGTTCAACTCGTCTTCAACCTTGGCTTGTTCTTGTTCCAAAGCAACCAGCCCTTCACGACTGCGAGCAAATGTCTCCAAAGAATCCACAAACTCTTGGTAGGATTGGATTGTGATGTCAGAGCCTTGAAAGAGTCCAACGAGGGCGTATGCTCGTTCCTCCCTATGTGTTTTCAGCTGCTCTAACAACGACATTATATTGCGGATGATCTCCCTCTTATCATCCTTGACTTTTTCCCGTTCATGCTGCTTGGATTGCAGCTCCACCAACAATTTGGCCTTTTCTTGTGAGTACGGTTAGGCCTTACGAATGTGATCTTCCTCCTTCTTGCGAAGGATTTACCTGATCTGTTCCTCGTACTCATCAATAGCCGTACACGTTTCGAACTCTTCGTTGACTATTCTGTCAATGGCTTGATCACAACTCTTTAACTTTTTGAGGCTGTGATCAATGTTTGTTTAGAGGGTCTTATTGGTTTCCCAGAATTTCTTGGTCTTGTCAGCTTCAGACTTACTTAGTGCAGTGATGCTGTGTGCCCATATGTTGTTGATTAGGGCTTTGTTGCGGCTGTAGCTATCCAGGTTGGCCAACATCGAAGCCATATCGCGATCCCCAGAGGCTCGAAGTTCTGCGGCTAGGTCATTGTTGCGTGCATGACGGATGCTCTATTGCTTCTTGGTGTAATCATCAGCCAGTATTTTCCTTTTGAGGTCGATGAGCTATCTGCGTCGGTTAAACAATCTGAGGATTTAGGTCACTGCGTAAGCCAAGAGTTACTGTTGGTGTCCAACTCTATGTTGATCTCATCGACGCTTAACCGTTCGTTGGGGTCGTAGCCAAGCGACAAGCCGCCTTCCTTCTGACCGGAGAAGGCTTTCCTATCGGAACCAAGACTCATAATTATATACAGTCACGAGTTGCTGCTCTGACCGTCCGAGACATCGCGTTCACGCAGCGGTCGATTGATGAAGTAGTTCTTCTCATGCTTGTTTTGAGTTGAGGGAAGGAAGTAATTTTGAGTTGTCCTACTGGAGGGTCGTTGACTCACCCGATTAAGGAACGTGTATTTTTTGAGGTATTTGCTGCCGTCGAGGGACACCTTCACCTTTATCTGCAGAATGCGGCACTTTGTCAAGGCCGTGAGGTTACGCTCGTCACCGACCCACGGAATGAAGTATGGGCCGTCAACAATCATCTCCCCACATTTGACTTTGCCATCCAGAATGATCTCGCCAAACTTGCATTTAATTGTTTCGTTGGCTTGCAGCCTGCTGTAGTCTAGGACCTTACGAAAATTGGTCCAGTCCTAAACGGTGAAGCTTCCAAAAAGGTCAATGTTGGTGTTTGTGCGAGAGATCAACGGTAGACAATACTTATAGAGGTAACCTTGTAGATCTGTGTTTACCTTGATGATGGCACGGATCTCTTGCAGCGGGAACGCCACTACCGTCATGATAGAGTTCGAACATACTGAAGTCGTGTACCGTAGATTTTTCTTGATAGCATTGGAAGCGCCAATGAGATCACCTGCTAAGAGCTTCCGCATATATGATTGACCACTTTTATCGGTTTCCTCAGTTGCTTCGCCTCGGGTAATTAGAAACATAAACCTTGCCTTCTCATCCTCTTTGATAATGAAGTCGTCCTTTTGTAGAAGTCTTTATGACTTGAGCTGCATGAGATGCTTCCTCTGTTCGGGAGCCATCAGTGAAAAGAATTATGATTTTTACATTTGGTTATCCACATCTTTGTCTTCCTCTTGCCAGTTGTAACCAATATCCTCCAGTTCCATGATATTCCCGTCCAGAATCTGTTTCAGCTATTTGTGTTCTTTCTCGTCCAGCTGACCGTGCTAGAAGTGCACGTTGATGATCAGTTTGAGGTGGGTTAGGATAGTCTGGGAGGCTTTTATCATTTGGATCTTTTGGGTTATTTATGGGAAAGACACTCGGATATAGTAGTCCAAGTAAGACATAGCAAGCTCCCGATTCTCGCTGGACTCTTTGACAATTTCTTCCTTGATCTCTCGATCCATCGGCATTTCCTTGATCTCCTACTCACACATCTCCAGGGTCTGTACGTAGGTTGAGATCACGTCATATATAAATGAAACTCGGTTGAAGAGGGCACTGAAGGCATGTCTCCCGATTATCGGGTAATTCTTCAGTTGGAAGCACAGTGAAATAAAAGTTGGATTCTGAAGATGGCTTTCTAAGTAGTCCCAGGAATTCATGGGCTCTTTGATTGTGTCGAGATCCCAGTCAACAGCCTCAACCAACAGTACAACACTTTCAGAAGAGCACTGATGGTCCTCGTATTTCTCCCAGTAGAGTCCCTTCAATGCAAAAAGGAATCTATTTCGACACTCCATGAGCATTTAGTCGTCCAGGTTGTATTCACTAAGCATGGATATCTCTGAGGGTCGTTGTAGAGAGACCGATGCAAACACAGACTTGCCCATTCTGGACATTGACATTGATATGCTCTTCCCTACAGTGGATTGACAGTGTCTGGCGAGGGCGAGAACATCGTTGTACCCAGATATCTCAGCAACTTTCCCCCAATCCGCACCTTCCAAGTACTTATTCTGTTTGAGCTCATTCAACCTTTCCACAATGTCCTGATTCAAACCTTTCATGAAAGAAGAGAACAATTTGGTTCGAACTTCACTCTTGACACACAGCCCTAACTTACGAATCACAAATCCAGCTGTCGGTGCGTTGATTATTAGTGTGAGGAAGGCGCACCCTGCCATATTAAAAAGCACAAACTTGCGAAATTTTTATGGGAAGGTTTCATCGCTGGCGATAATTAAGCTGAACGCTATGCCTACTGCACCCCTTAGTCCCCCATATGCAAGCACGTACACTTCCTTCATTGTCAGTCCATAGCCTGATTTTCTGAGGGTCGGCATAAACACGACAATAGAGAGAAATCGCGCAAGCATCATGCAAATGTATAGTATGCCGAGTTTTTAGAAGTTACCCTCAATGAGGTCTGGTGTTCCCAGGTCCGCCATAACCTTAACGCCTACGAGTATCCCTGCCAGTAAGAAGATAGTGGTTTCTCCAACGTATATCATATACTTCCAGAATGCATGCACGCTCTATTTGGCTTATGCCGATATTTGCGTCTTTCCGAACGCAGCCATATAGAGTCCCATAGATACCAGTGCCATGATTCCACTCACCCGAAACCCCAGATTAACGTTCTCAGCAACAAAGTAGAGGATAAAACAGCTGCAGAATGTGATGTTTAGAGTAAGTGTTGGATCGTTTCGGACTCGATTGATCAACAATGCTGCTAACATTCCGAAAAGCAGTCCAAGTAGAGCTCCTCCTATCGTCAAACTCAGAAACAGTCCAATCATACTCTTTATCGGCATGCTGCCGCCCTTCATCATCTAGGCACATATGGTAAATAGTACCATACATGTACCGTCGTTGAGGAGAGACTCCCCCTCAATCAGTGAGTTGAATTTCTTAGGTGCACCGACCTCCTTGAGCAGGGCAAGAACAGCGACGGTATCGGTACAACTGAGAATTGATCCGAATAGGAAGGCACCCACCCAGGTGAAATAGTCATCAGTATAGCCGATTATCACCTTGAGACTGAGCATGATCAGGGCTGCACTAACCACTACAGAGGGGAATGCAAGGATGAATATCTGTTTGGACTGTTTGCGGAAGATGTGCCAGTCAGAGTTGAACCCACTTTCGAAGATAAGTGGCGGCAGGAAGATCATAAGTATTCCATGCGGATTGATGTTGCTGACCTGCTAAGCCGCATCCCCAAGGATGCCGAGATTATCCTTGTAGTAGCCGAGCATCACTCCTATGATGAACAGGAGAGGTGTATATGGCACGTTGAAGCGCTTATTAAGTTCCCTAACCACCGCTCCGATGAGGAGTCCAATCATCAGGAAGAACACGCCGAGCGACTAACTGGTTAGCTAGTGCATTCAAAATAAGTAATCGTAAAGCGCACCGAAGGCAGCTGCAGACCGTGATATTGGTTGCACCCACCAGAATTTTTCCGATATTACGTTTTGTCTAAAGATTATGATTCGTCTGCTGTTCACCGTGCTTGTACTTACCAGCGCGCTCGCCGATGATTGTGCCCCACTGTACTGGGAAATCAACCCCAACTATAAGGTAGTCACCAACGAAGTCGAAACCTATTCCAAGTTCCAGCTACTGTTTGGGTCGGTCAATACTACTGTGATCGAAAATGCCACGAAGATTACGTATGCCCTCAACGAGATCACCGTTAAGCAGTCATACGATGGTAGCCGGGTCGTCGTTAAGTAAGCTATGCAATTATGTAGTGGCAACGGCACCGGGCTCATCTCGGTTAACAACAACCTCATCAACATGTCGTTCAGCTACAACGCCAACAGTAACTGCCAATCTTATTCAGAGACCGGCTCGATATCGGTTAAGGCATACAACGGAGTCGGAACCGCAGTCATCGACAAGATGCAGGTAAACTTCACAAAGGTAAACATTGGCTAATGCAGAAACTCGTCTACAAGGATGGTCAGGCTACCTTCGAACTTGCCAAGCTCAACTACAACCTACCCAATGCCGTAGTACCGGGTAAGTTTGTTCCTGAACCAACTGCAAAGGAAAACACCACTTTCTTTAACCTTGCCACCGATAACATGTACCAATAGGTCAGGAACGTCATCGACATCGGCTTGAACATCACCCTCTCCAACATCCTCGCCAATGAGTCATTCAGCAACCCTTTTGGCGGAGAGAGCTACAATTACAACTACGGCACTCTCAGGATCCCCTTCTCATCTCACATGAACAATGTGTCGTTCCTTGAACAAGGCGGTCTGCTGGTCGGCTACAATATGTCCATTATCGGAGGAGATCCAGTCTGTGGAAGTTCTTTAACGCCCGACCCGCGAACTGAAGCCAGCTTCGTCACGATTGAACTTATCAAGTCCATCTTCGACTACGCTACACAGTTCAATAAGGACTGGAATGGCATGAAATTAGATTACACTAACACGAAATCCGACGTTTTCCAGTTCTACATGATAGACTTGGAAGACATCCTTCCCAAAGCACTGATAGACTACCCATCGCTGCTCACGCGTATCGAAGCACGATGCTCTATTCTACCAGACTCCACCAGTCTCATACTCGATACTGTGTACAGTTTGGTTAGAGCTACCGCTTCTTGGAGCTGCGATCTATACATCAGTGGCACTTCAGTCAAGCTTCTCAGTAATTAATCAGTTGATGCAGATGTCCAGCCTAAGGTTGGCTATGAAGTAAGACTCACCCAGGAAGGCAACATGATTCGCTCTACTGTCAGCAACATAATGGTGAGTGGTGTTGACTTCAACCCCGAAGACTACCCACTGCAAAACTAGAAACTTGCCATCCTATACGTCAAGTCAGTGGCCGCCTCAATGGGTAATTTCAACACTCTCGGTACTGGCTTCGTGCAGCCCGTACGACGAGCTCCCAAATTCTAATGGAATGCTAATTTCCTCCGCATCTACGACACCGTCCGTAGCCTGCGTGTGGAGTGATTAGAGTTGAATGCAACGGTTTCGAATATTATTACTACGGGCTCATATCTACATCATCAAAGGCTCTGCTCGTTGCTGTATTCGTGCAGGTTTGGAAGATAAGAGTGCTAGCGGGTGCGCACGAGAGTTAAGTATCTCTCCGCAGTATCCTACGCACCTTTGAACTTGATGTTGATATCCTTGATCAGCGAAAGCATAGGGGGTTCATTGGCTCGTTCTCTCACTGCGTTCCAATTCACATCTTTTACGAACGGATGTTTTTTGAGCTGTTGGATTGTCATCCGTTCACGAGGATCCCTTGCCAGCAGTTGATGCACTAAACTCATGAAGTTTGTCGAGCAGGTGGGCTCAAACTCGCAAATTTTTGTGAGTATGTTTCTTTTGGTGCTTTCACTATCTGCTTATCGAAATGGCGTGTAACCATGCTTAAGTTCATAGATGAGCACACCAAGACTCCACATATCGACCATCGTATCATAGCCTGCATAGCACCACTTGTACCTTTCTTTTCTATGACTTCAGGGGCCATATATTCGAGGATACCGGCATAAGTGTACAACGGTTGATGATCGCAGTACCGACCGGCAAGCCCGAAGTCGGTGAGCTTGATGTGCCCATCCAACGTTACCAGGACGTTTTCGGGCTTGAGGTCACGGTATATGACATTGTTGTCGTGCAGGAACTCGAGTCCTTCGACGATTTATGGGATCAACTTGCGAATGGTGGCTTCATCGAAGCGTTTGTGTGCGAGATAGTAGTAAAGGTCCCCACCCTCGACATACTACATGACGATGTAGATTTTATGCGAGTTCTGGAAGGTATGAACAACCTCTACGAGGAAGGGGTTTGGAGCGTGGCAGAGCACCTTTTAGATGAGGTCCGTCTGAAGCAGATTCTTTTCTCTGATTTGGGACTTATCGATGATCTTCATAGCAAAGAGGCGATCGCTCTTGACGTGCTTTCTCTTCACCAGTACTACTGAACCGAACGACCCTACCTCCAATAAGGTGTATACCCTTGCCCAGGTACTTTCGCGATTGGAAATCATCGGGCTTCAGAATCGTTGGTGGACTTTCTTCGCTAGGTTTCTCGATCGGCACCTTTATGCCGTTGATTCCTCTGTCCGTGCCGTGTGACTCGTCGCAACACGAATTGCCCATATCGCGGTAATAATTATGCACATTTATTATACTTAACGAGCTGGAGGTTACGCCATACCAACTACTCAGCATATGCCAGCTACGTTCCAATACCAACACCATTTGTAGGTCTTACGCTTGTCGAAAAGTCCAAACAAAGTTCTTCGATAAAATTCTTTCGAAATGACATCGTGTCCTTCACGGGTTTTGTTTGTTTTGATCCTCGATTTCGAGATAGTTCGAATGCTCCCCAATCGAAGTAAATATCCCTTACGATTCCATTTTCTTAGCTCATTCGCAGATAATGTTGGATGGATTAAGGTGTATGCCCTATTGGTGTTTGGCACCTATTTGCACAAGGAAGATCTGTCGATAAATCCTTAATTAGTTCAGTTTGGTTTGTCACATTCTTCTCTTCAAGGGTTTATCTTAACTCGCTGCTTTGGTATGCTTAGCTAACGGTTAATCGCTGAAACAGCTCGTGATGGCATATGGAGGATGTGGGCACAAACTGATTTGGTTGATTTCTTATTTGCAACGAGCCTTTCTTGCATTATGTCGTGTTTGAATTGGCTTATTTTTGGTACTGAGTGCTTACTCATTAGTGTTAACCAACTCGGAAAGGGCCCGTACGTTGGATTAGTTTATATTGTTTATATCAAAGCGCATGCTCAGCAAGAAGCTTGTCATTCAGGGGCAGGAATTCTTTATCGATGGAAGGCTGCTGGGGTCTGGCAGCCAGGGCGAAGTGTTCAGGATCATCCACGCCCAGACCGGAGTAGTCTATGCTGTCAAAATTGTGCGGGTAGAGAACGCAAGTGCAAAGGATTCCATGGCCCACGAAATTAACATCCTCAAGCTCATCTCCTCGCCGTACATAATATCGATTCTGCCGTTCAGCATCATCTCAGATCGCTTTTCGTACATGATCATGGATTACTGCGAATCTGGCGACCTGAAGCAGCACTTCAGGATGCTCAGCAAGGGTCCTGGTGTGAACGAGGCCCAGGTGAAAAAGCTCATATACGATTGTACACAGGGATACAAGTAACTGTAGCGGCATAAGATCCTGCACATGGACATCAAGCTGTAAAACATCCTGATGAAGGCTGGTAACTACGCACTTAGTGACTTTGGACTGGCAATCAACATGAATTCAGACAACCGACGGTACGGAGGTTCGATGCTGTACCTCTCGCCCAGTCGATTCATCAAGGGCAACCAGGTTTCTTCTGCAGACGATATGTTTGCGTTTGGGATCGTGTGCTGTGAGTTTGCCAACAACCTGATGCACCCGTACTACGCCAATGAAGTGCTTAAGGGGGCTGGAAAAAACTAAAAGGAGAGTGTCATGGAATTCCTATATAAGCACATGATGAAGGTCAAACCGGTGCTGCCAATAAAACTTTCAACTGGTCTATTGTAGCTGCTCGAAAGGATGATCGAGAGAAAGGCAATCACAAGGATAACATGGCACGAGCTTGAATAGATCGTGGACCACAGTACACTGTTTACTGATGTCAGGGAAACCGCTAACACTCACAATATCCATCTGGTCATGCCACCGCTTTCAGAGAAGTTCACGGGCACTGAACAGCAGAAGGTACGATAAAGCTGTGTTCGTGTGGATCTGCTCAACTCTAAATTTTCTATGTAGGAGCCCAAGGTGATCGAAGCAGTCTACGAATAGGTCCGAAACATTTTGCAAAGCCGGCTCAACGTCTGCGCCTTCATAGTCCGAGTATTCGACATCATCCAAGTCTACAATATGAAAGGCAACCCAACGAAGTTCTCTGGCATCCAATCTTCAATGCTCTCCATCATCGAGCAGCTGATCGACTTGGAGAATATCGGTGACATCAAGGTACTCGGCTTGGAGAACGCTCCGGAATGCATATAAATTCAGGTCGACAAAATCCAGCAGTAATTCTATTTGACGCTCGCCATAAAAAATAAGGTAACGCTGATGCGGCAGTACTTTAAGCTGGAGGGGTACTGTAATGGTATCTCCACGGAACTATCCTACGAGGTGCATCACTTCGAGGAAAAGATAGGTGATATGCTCAAAGAAATCGAAATCACTTCTGATATGAAGGAAATCGAGGAGGATAATACAGTACAAACTGCTCTGTTCAAGCTCGTGCTGTACCTGCTGAATCAGGTGCAGCAAGTTCTCAGGGAACCTGACTGGAAACTGCAGAGCAAGTTGGTTCCACACCTAGACAAGTACGATTTATCGCTTAAGGACTACGGAAATCCTTAGCTCGAGAAGGCTGTGAGAGACTACATCATTGAGGACGGGGGCTTCGTTGTTACTATTCTGGATTTCGACGGTTGCCGTGAATTAACGGACGATTTCGACGAGTTAGATTAACCACCGTAGCTAATCCAGTTGAACACGATAGGGACGTCGCCTCAACTCTACTGATACATCGGCTGTGTAATTCCCAACTGTTAGCGCTACCGTCTATGCGAAGAATGCAGTAGAAGTTGGCATTTACTATCAATTCAAGCAGCAAGTCCCGCCAGACAATCTGCTGTATTATGGCCTTCGAGAGGTTTTCTCTGGTTTAAACGCAGTACCTATTATTTCGCTTGCATTTACCACGATAATATTAAAATGGACCCCATATTTCTTGATAAGTTGGCTGATACCACTTCTAGCTCGGACGCCCAGCTAGGTCTCGAGCAATTTCACAAACAACGCCGCCTTCGCAAACTTTCAGAGCAGCCCCTAGTTGAAACAAGGGAGGAGCTGTCGAGACTTACTTCGCTCTCACGCTCTAACGTCCAGCAGAAACTACACGAGAAGCGACAGGCTGAACTTTCCTTGAACTTCGAGTCTGAGTTCACACTACTTAATGACGGCAATTCCTTCTACAGGCTCGTAGCCATCGAGCACCTCCGGCACGTTTTACGGCGACCTGAGGCCCTGAACGAGCTCTGTGGCGTAATCTCTCGAGCGGAATTCAATGTGTAATGTTTACTGGATATTCCCGAAGACATCAAGCATCTCCTTCGTAAATAAGAGCTGCCTGGACTCTTCAGGAGCATTGTGGAAGACCTATCCCACCTCAGCAATAGCCTCTTTGCAGAGAGCCTTATCAACCTTATGGAATAGAACAAGAAGGTTGACTATGCAGTGGTTGCTACCTATCGGCTGTACACCTACATCATCGGATACCAGACCATTCAAGGCGATCCAATGAGCATTCTTCTCAAGGGTGATGAAAAGCAAGCAATACTCACGTACGGATGCGAAGTTACTCGCATGGTCATCAAGCTGATAGCTGAGTCGATGTGCGCGAGCATTAATCTCTACATCCTTCTGGAAGAGAATATGGAGAACATACGGGTTGGACTGGACTTCAGTGACTATCATAACTTCGAGCTGTCAGTTAAACTGGTGGAGAGTCACTATAGTCTGTTAGTTCCCAAAGAGCACAGTCTTGCAAGGCCCCTATGTGCGAAGAAACCTCCGAAACCAACCATATCAAAGAGCAAAGCAGTGTCTATAGGCAAGATTCTACAAAATATGGCTGTGGATGAGAGTGCATTAGATGCGGCCGGTTTCACCGGCGACTTTTTTTAGTAAATTTACGAGCGCATGACTGAGACAGAGAGACAAGCGATTGTCATGGAATGCCTACGGCAGAACTTTTCATTTATTCAACACTGATTGGGTGCATACCGCTAATAATTACCCGCCTAACCGTCCTCATATGAAGAATCGGGATCTCGATTCCCTACAGCACGAACTACACCGGACCATGAACCTTCCGGTCGTCAAGGACTTCTCAGCGTCTAGCCTCATCATGCTCTGCAACCATTACGGCTTGAAGCTACTGGAGCTGTGGGAAGTCTTGCAGCAGGATAGGATGGTCTCGGCAGTTCATAGCGAAAAGATCGGCGGAATGAACACTCAAGCAGAACTGAGGGGCGATCACTCTCGGCTAAACACCTTTTGGTCCAAGAGTGAGTCACTGGAGTACCCATCTGCGAAGACCCCAACGACCAAGTAAATGACGCTGAACTGGCAGGAGATCTATGACTTGCTTGATGAGGCATTCAGTGATCAGGAGGAACAGGTCAAAGGGTGTGAGCTCCTTGAGACTCTAGATTACAAGGTGAGTATGCGCCATGGCAATCATAACGAACTCAACAATAAACTGGTTCACTGGCTGCAGCAGGCACACCGCTTCAAGGACCAACAGATCAAGGAAATCTACTATCGTCTGCTTAACCTTAGTTACGAAGACTCAAAGGACGAACAAACCTACCAAAGTTTCGTGCACTTAATCCTGGCTGAAGTAGACTCAAATGTAGAGATGCGCAGCAATTACATTCGAACCATCGATGAGCTAAACTCGCAGATTACTGATCTGATAGCTGAAACTACTAAGAAGGAAATTCAGCAGGGATCACGCGAGCCTTTGCAGGAGATATCGTACAATAATAACTTCGCAAACCATCGGTTATTTCCACGGGAAGAGCACTCTACGGAGCAGAAGAAGTTTAAGCTCATGGAGTAAAGGCGGAGTCTTGAAAGGAACGTTGAGGACATGCTCGCAGAACTGCTAGCGTTGAAGTCCGATAACGAAGACCTCCGCGCAAGGCTATTTGAAAGAGATAAGCAGCTGAACGGCATGTTGATGAGAAACGGAATGCGAGACCAGCCACAACAACATAATCCCTCCAATCTTGGCCAGAGTGATCGAAGACAGTTTATCCTGCACTCACTTGAAAAGCAGCTGAGTGTACTGATCGCTGGGTTGCCCAACCTCACTGTCAATAAGAGTTTCAGGAAAAACCTTGGCTCAATGAAGTTGGATATAGACAACGAAGAAGATGTCCTAGTTGTGCTGACTTCACTCAACGAAGAGATGCAACTTGTGCTGAGAAGATCGTAACCACAGTATTCCTCCGCATCGGCTGATCCCCTGGAAAAACAACTTGGCACTATTGTCAAAATGCTGGATAGGCTTGTTGTGAGTGAGGGAAAGCACGGCAGAGACCTCGATCTCATCCAGAATCTTTTTATTGAGTTCAGAACACTGGAAGCATCAATCAAAGCCGAGATCCGTGCTGAGCTTATTGGCCCAAAGCTGATGGGTTCGATAGCTCGGCTGCAGAAGATGATTGGTAAAGGCGATCGTAAAATGCAGCGCTTGCTTGATGTTGAGAAAGGATATCTTCTGGAGCTGCTGGGGGAGTTGGTTCCGACGGATCGAGCGATAGACACAGTTTCATCTGCAGAATATAACGAAGAGAGATAGTTTGATGAGGTTCGAAATAGTCTCCAAGCGGAAGTGGCAGCTGTAAAGTTGGAGAACGAGCAACTCAAGAAAAAACTCAGTGATGCAACTTAAAAGGAAAAATAACTGGCGCATAAACGCGATGAAATGTCGAAGCTGATGGTTGATGCCTCTCGAAGGTTGGTCAACATGGAGAAGGAGAGTCAACGGTTACAGTCCGAGCGTGGGTAGCTGCTAACTGAAGTCAAGCGACTCCGTCAGAACTTCAAATAGGACAAATAAAACATTCGAGATCAAGTGGTGCAGAAGGACAGCTAGATCACAAGACTCAGCAAGCAACTCAAGCACTTCGAGACAGTACTAGAACAATAACGCAAGGCGTGGAGCCAGTAGCGTAACAGACTAGCAGAGCAAATTCAGCTAACCGGAACAAAGCTCGAGGACATCCAAAAGCTGGCTGAACGTAAACTCTACACTGCCGAGAAGTAGCGACATCGAGGCACTCCGACAATGAGGCGCAGGATGATATGAATTCAGTATTTTCCTTTGTAATAATAAATCTATGCTTTGCATCAGAGTTATCGCACTACTCAGCACGGTGGTTGCAGGACAGCTTCCCTGGGTCAAACCAGCTGATCTCAACCGAGGATTGCCATCATCTGTGGAGATATTCACACTCAATACAAGCTCATCGCCGTTTTCATCGAAGCTCACTGGAGGATTTGTGAGGTTCGACCTCAACGATGCTAACCTGGAGTTTAAGGTGGTGAGCACTGATGAGGGGACCAAACCAAAGACTCCGATTCAGTTTGCCAACGAAGGTACATTACAAGCCACTCAGACTCCAATCTTGTGTATGCAGCTCTCAATGGTGGCTTCTTCGATATGACCCACAACTTCTCCGTCTCGTACATCTGTGAGAAGGGAAAGGTTCTCGCAAAAAACACTATCAACACTGCTTCTAATCACTTCCCCACAGTGGGTGCTTTTGGCCTGAAGAACAAGAAATTCTCAGCAGAGTGGATTGAGTCGTATGACCCCAATTTCGAGACCTACAGGTTTAAGTCTCCCAATCCAGTTCCAGGACCAGCCGCAAATAAAAACAACGGTGAATTATGGAATGTAGAAGAAGGAATCGGAGCTGGTCCTGTCTTGGTTAAGAACGGTTACGTCGTCGATGGTAATCCAGAGAACTTTAACATGAACAACATGATTAACTTTAGGCATCCCCGAAGTGCAATCTGCATTGATATCCACAACAGATTGCTGCTTGTTGCCATTGATGGTCGCTATGACGGTTCCGATGGGGTCACTATGCCGGAGCTATCCGAGATCATGTTGCTGCTCGACTGCTACGACGCACTTAACCTCGACGGGGGCGGATCCACACTTTTGTATGCCAATAACCGCATCATCAATCGACCAAGTGATGGATCAGGTCCTCGCCCGGTGGTATCGGCAGTATTAGTCCGAGATCGAGTCAAGCCGAAACAACCGTACGACCAGCTTCTCGACCTAATAAACCATACTGGCAACTGACCATTCTGAATTGAATAAATATGAACTCGCCCACTATTGAAGTGAAGACATCACAGCGCCAAGCCTTCATGGAAGTGTTTGAGCTGGTTTCTACCAACAAACGAGTCAACCGTGACGCATTGAAGCGCCTCTTCTAAATAATAAACTACAAGATCACCTACGAGCAGTTCAATGAGATCGCAAACCGTGCCTTCGTAGTGAAGGAGTGGATAACTTACGAGGAGTTTATGCAGCTGTTCATGATCAAGACCAACGACTACTCGCTGCTTGACGTCAAGAACGCTTTGAGGTTGCTTGCAGGCGACGACGATACATACATTCCCATCGAGAAATTCAAAAAGATTCTGCAGACGCAGGGCCAATCCGAAGAAAAGATTCGCGACACTGTGAAGCTGCTGGCAGGCTTTATCGACGCCAACCAGCGCTTTAACTACAAAGAGTTTCTGAAGAGTTTAGCTTGAATTGATGGGTGTGTGGAATGTAAGTCTTATAATGGAAGGAAAGTCAAAGACTACATATGGAAAAGAAGCTAGCCAAGGATAGGAAGTACTATCTAGCGGACATGCATCGCAGCAAGAAGCACTTGGATGTTGCCAACGATACGCTCGATTCTTACATAGCCAGCATTGACTACGGCAGGGTTCTCGTCGAGCGTAAGGACTCATCTTCAAATTCGAAGTGCCATAGGATGAAAAGGAGTTTGGTGGATATGCCCACTCACTCACTTCCAGATACCTCCAGCCCCCAAAAGAAATACTTGAAGTGGGCGATTGATAAGTACAGTGTACGGGAACCGTCAACTCAAACCACGCTGTTCTAGGAGTTCATGGCATTAGTAAGGGATAGTGAGGACTACTTGGAATTCTATGGAAAAAAGTTCAGTGAGGAGCTGATTGATCTAATTAGCTCCGTGAAGGGGAAAAAATGCGTCCTGCTGTGCATACTGAAAGACCGTTACGGTTTTTTTAAGCATAAGAGTGGGGAGCTAGTTAACCGTGTGATACTTAGCCTGTCGGTGAATCCGCTAAACGACTTCAGCCCGATCGACTGGAATAAATTCACTTTACTTCGACGGATGATGACAACGAAGGACTTCGAGATGCTGAGCTGCGTGAAATTTATGTTAAGTCTGTTCTTTCAAGGACACAACGAGGAAATCACTAAGCAATCGTTCGAGCAGATCCTCCGAGTCTTATGTGCAAGCATTGACAATAGACTCATCAAAGCCAACCAGTAGGCTGTCTCAAAGCAGATAATGCAGGATGCCGATAACCTCCAACTGTTCGGGTCGGCTGGCTTCGTATCAAAGAATTTTTTGAGAGAAGTGTTTCTCAAGCAATCGTTGGTTTCACTCTCTGACTTCATGGCACTCATCTTCCGAGAGTATTGACTCAAACACGAATGATACTGCCTAGTACACTCTATATCATGAACTGTCAGCTGCAGCTTCTTCCTACATCGCAACCCCATGCGAATGCGGAGCACCGTTTTGGCAATCTTCGCACTTACACTGTTCGCTGCAGGCAAATCCAGCATTGTAGCACTCGCAGTACTTCTTTTGGCATTGTGATTTCTTGCAGTTGCAGGTCTTTCTATTGCTCGATTGGAGTTGATCGAAAGCTGACTGGTGCCGTGATTTTGCCTATCTCCTGGCCCTTTGGATTTCCTCGAGTTTGCTATGGTGATTGCTGCATTGCCGGCAGCCACATTCCTCGGTGCATAATCTCCCAGAATTGAAGCACTAGCAATACATCTTGAGGCATCCAGTCTTCTTGCACTTACAGCCACCAATGGCTCGCCTTCCTCGTTCGGAATGGTCGCTCTTCTGATTTGATTCTTGCTCGACTGCAAAGGAAGTTCCATCTTCTACAGTCCTTTCGGGTTTGGAAAGCAACTGGCTCGATGAGCAATTGAAAGCTACGCTATCCAAGTCGCAACGAAATCGTTCCTAACTGATCTCCCCGCTGAAAAGCAAGCTTGTAGAAAGCAGCGGAAGCTGGTTGCATGTAGTGATTGCCCGCAGTTAGTGATTGTCGGTTTCGTCCATTTCGTTCTCCTATGGAAGAAGAAGGTCCACGAGAGACGGCATCGAGCTCAGTGTTCTTGTTTGTGCTGCCAAATCAAGGGAATTCCACATGGTAATAATCGAAATCATCGACCATAGATCGCTGTAACTGTCTGTGAAAAAATTCCATCCGAATAAGGTTTGGGGAAGTTCCTGGAGGTGAATGTTCCATTGTCACCATTTGTGGAACGATCCCCTCGGACCGACTATAATTGCTGTTATACATTATGAAGGAAGCCAATAACGTCCTGCTTTCGAAAAGCGAACTCGGAAAGGTCAAGCAGGGCTTCCATTAACTACCACAGGAGGGGCACATTTACGGTTGGCAACCAGAGAAGGATAAATACGGCGCAAGGGAGGGTACTAGCCATCTTCTATTCAGTCATTTCCAACTGGGAATACCACAAGCCGTCGGGAGTGCATCAACCCTCTAAGGACTTCAAGGAACTGAATAAGCTGGGAGCCATCAGCGGATGCACTAATGCAAAGGTACCCATCAATCTTAGTCAGGATATCAGCAAGTACCGAGGCAACTCCGATGTTCGAGTGAAGGTCAAGGAGGGTCAGAAATACTTCGATATCAAGCTCCCACCTGAGGATTTCGTATTTGGGATTCCGAACCGCCCGTCAACGCCGATTAAGAACGTGATCTGTAACACTTACGCCAAGGATGCAGAGGAAGCCCAGAAAGAGCGAGAGGCTGTGCTGAAGGTCCTCAACGAAGACACCAAATCTCCAACGAGCCCCGATAAGGATAAAAAGCCGTTGAAGGTCAACGTCAATCGGAAGGAGGAAATCTAACGCAACAACTTCAAGTTGCAGAAGTTCAAGAACGTCCCTTCGAAGGTGAAAGGCGCTCTCCAACACTGACCCCTTTATCCCGACTATTATGGATGACGCATGAGATGACAGTAGATTTTAAGTACGTTTCGAATGTAGTACCAAGCAATCGACGAGAGCAAGGAGTACAAGGTGTATCCCACGAGGTTCCTCGTCAGTACACTCTTCGCGCTTGTCCAAATGATGACTTCCGTGCTCATGAACACACTCAATCCCATCGCTTCTGAGCTCTCCATCGTCTACAATTACGAACCCATCATCATCAACCTTGGTAGTAAGTGGCTTACTCAGGTGGTCTCTTGTACATGCTTATGCATCCGATCTTCACGTTTCCGGCTGCCTACGTCATCGATAGTCATGGGGCACGCACAGGCATTATTGTGGGCTCTGTTCTCGGCACTATCGGAGTTTCAATGAGATTGTTGGTGAACCAGGGATTCTGGTTGGTCCTAGTCGGTCAGGTGCTCGCTGGTATTGGTCGACCTTTCATAATGAACTGCCAGGCAAAGATTTCATGCAACTGGTTTCACGCCAGTGTAAGGGTACTTTGGTGAAGTGATCTAGGGACAAGTGACACAACTAATGACGCTCGTAGTGAACGTTTCCCTCATCATCGGTATTCTAATTCCTGGTGTGATGTTCAGCAACTATCATGCCACCCCAGAATCCATTGAGCAGGGCAAAAAACTTACCTTTAATTTGATGCTTGTGGAAGCTATAATGGGATACATTTGCTTCCTGCCCAACATATTCTTCCAACAGAACAAACCTCCAACACCTCCTTCAGAATCGGGAGACATGGTCAGGGAGCCCTTCGGACAGGCAGTACGTAAACTGTTCCGCAACAAGAACTACATGCTGATGCTCACAGCGTTCGGCCTTTACTTCGGATTGTTCAATGCCATCTCAATAACGCTGTCATTCATCCTCTAACCTTGGTTTGGAAACGACTCTTTAACTGTGACTCTCGTCGGTGGAGCGCCCGTTATCAGCGGAATGATTGGGGTTCTGGTGCTTGGACCCATCCAGCGCAAGTCAGGAATATTCAAGAAATGGATCGTGATCTGCATGATAGGTAGAATGTAGCTTACAGTAGGTTCCTGTTCTGCAATACTGCTGTTCTATCCCATCCTGCAGACATACAACGTAGGCGCTACCTGCTTCATATCGGCGTACAACTCGTTCTTCTTGATACCACTTGTGCCGATCATGCTCTAGCTAGGCTGCGAGCTCGTCTTTCCAGTAGGGGAGGGTGCAGCAGTTGGCTTACTATTTGCATTTGGAAACCTCTTCGGGTTCCTGTTGGGTAACCCACCATTATTACACAGGCACAATCATGAGCATATTGGTGGATGGATAAACCAAGCAGGGTACAATTAATGGACTAATATTTTCGTTAACACTGTTCGTGCTGGGCCTTATCTGTGTTATCTTCATGAAGGAGTAGAAGAATCGGGAAAAAGCAGAACGCGAGTCTTTCGAAAAACGGAGGAGCTAGGCAGCAAATACATTAACCCAAAACAACGAAGGATAATCAAAATAGATGTCGGTTAAGGACGACACCAAATCCGTAAAGAGCTACGTGCCACCGGTCTTCACGGAGATCAACGGCGATATGCTGTGACTAAACTTCGCCCGCATAAATATAACTTAATGTCTGTAGACCCATACAACTGGCCCTTCCCGCAACGTACCGACACCATGAGTCTCTCCACTATCAGTACTGCTGGCCTTATGAAGATGATAAGGACTTTGCTGTCGGCAAAAGGTTTGCTAGAGAAAGCACATTCCAATGGCATGACATGCACGGTGCTTCTCCGACGAGACTCATACCCGAAACTGTCAATAAAACTTCGTTCAATCTCAGCAGCTTCGTTGAACCACGTTCCGTAGGCTACCGCAGACCGGATAAAGTATCGGACCCTCTCCGGATCGATGATATAGAAGGTACGAGACCTGCAGCAGTCGGCTTCCAAACCAAGCGAGTGACTGATCCAGTCTGTCCAACTTACAAACTTCCTTCGGTGGCTCCAGTGAGTATCTAAGAGCCTCGAGCTTTTATCCGCGACACTCTGCAGGTTGAGGATATTGCGAAACGCAAGCTCAACTTCTTCACTAGAAAGAGAGGAGGAGAAGCACTGACCCAGCCGATTCCTGGTGCTCAGTCGTTGCCAAGGACATACGCTGGTAGTGGTATATCCCGTCTCGTGGTCGACGACATTAACAAGTAAGGCCAGTTCAGAACCAACCGCCTAACAAATCCTTTGGATCCTGTCTACCAATGGAAAGATGAACTATAGAAGATAAACGAGCAATATGGCAAAATTGATGGAAATGCCTTCCGCGAACGTCACAAAGTTGTCGTGAATAAAGAGAATACCCGCCAGCTGAACGTGGGGGATATAGAGGGCGCCTACCACAATAGCTATAACGAACGAGCACATTTCCTGGAGGTAACTGGAGATTTCACCTTAGAAACGCAGAGAATTCCGTAACTACATGAAGACGGATGATATTGAAAAAGCTCAATCATCGAGCTTGAAGAAAGGGATAACCACTGTCCGCACCGTGAACCCTCTGATCCCGAGGTACAAAATGCCGGGAGAAAGTGAGATCAAAGCCGCAATACCATATCCCCAGTGATCCTCAGGAAAGATCATTCGCGCAAGTGCACAGTAGGTTTGTTTTGGATTTCACGAAAAACTTGCTTGAACTGGGTTGTGCTGAGGATCTGGTCGTATTGGCGCACCTGCTTCGATTTGCTCAGCATGAGGTTTAGTCTGTTCTCCTTGGCCTGCACGTCCGGCGAGAGTATTCTGTGCTCCAGATGATAATCTTGTTCAGGCTCAGCGAGGAGGTTGGCAGCGTTGGTCGGTAATCGGTCACTAAGTTTCTCTTCGATCTCCCAGCAAAGCTGGTCCTCGTCGGAGCATTCCACGCCCAGCTGCTTGCCAATTTACTGAAGTCTCCGCTGCAGCTCTGCAATCGACTTCAGTTCTGCAGCCACGATGTCTTTGAGATTATTGAGCTGCTCAAAGTTCTTTGCTGGTAAATTGTGTTGGCTGTGCGAATTGGATTTCCGAGAGTGCATTCCTCTCAATTTTTGACTGAGCTGTTTCTCAAGGCAGTGGATTTCATTATTTAGTTAGCAATTTCCGTCGTAAATCTGCTCGCTTTCGTAGTTGACCTAAGCAGCCTATACATCAATATCGACTAGGTTTTTCAGCCCGAAAGATTTCAAGCTGGATATGATCTGCTCGTACTTGCTCTATTGCTCCCGCAGGGTCTCAGCGTTCCTGTCCACCTACCTCCTATCCTCCACCTTCTTCTTCAGAAATGCAGTCCTAGGTTTCTGGGTTTGCTTTCGAAAGGAATATGACTAGATTGCATCTCGAGAGCTGTTATGGGAACTTGGAGCTTGCCTACTAGTACTACTCCGAGCAACCTCCACCCGGTGCAGCAGTGCAATCTTCTGCCGCGAATAGTGTGCCTCGATTTTCTCAGAGTTACGCTGATCCACTCTTCTCTCGATGAGCAACTCCTTGAAGGTCGTCTAGTATTGCCGAATCTCTTTTTCGAGGTTCTTGAAGATACCGGAATGGATGATCCGTTCATTGCGTGCTCCATTCACCGCTTCCTTGAGTTTGTTATTGTATGCGAATGCTTCGTTCAATCGCTGAATCAATTTCTCGTTGTCAAGTTCGGTCCTTTTCAACTCCTTTCGTCTATTTGATAGCGAGTAGTTGTGCGTGCTGCTTTATATTTCTTTGGTTTCTTTCGCTGATCTTCGCATGTTACTCAGGTTGGTTTGAACTGCTTCTAGCATTGCTTGGAGTCCTTCCTGAATCACGAGCTGAGTACGTTGCGGGTTTTGGCTGCCTCTAGCCTTCGAAACAGCTAGGATGCGGCATGCTCCTCCATCTATTTTTGGAAAAATGTTATAGAACAATTAGCTATTGGTTGCGGGTGTTATCATATCTGCCAGCTCTCCAACTTATTGCGGCGCTTGATTCCAGTTGTCACATAGTCGGTAATGCCAACTGTTAAGGTGCAGTAGACCAACATGTATGTGAAGTACGTGTAGAAACCCACCCAAGGTGAGTAGAGGTGACCTTCGATATTGTAGGTTAGAGAGGCATATTGGGCTATCGTTGGGGCGTTAACTCGGTTTCGAAGTGGGTCGGAGTGACGTTGCATCCATCTGGTTCGAAGATTGTCGATAGGAAGTGTGACTACAGACGCGACGAAAGAGGCGAATACCAGTGATAGAGGCTGAACATGGCCATAGTCACCGAAGGTAATCCATAGTCGCTCATGCAGCCAATCGTAGGGACCGGTGAGGGAGATGTTAAGGAGGATGTGACGAAGGACATTGATGCTCGCACCGTGCCATAATCCAGGTCCTTTCTTCAAGCTGTCAAGAGCAGCCAAGGGGTCACCGTAGTTCCGACGCCAAGCTTTGGGAAGTTGAGCGTCCAAACTCTGGCGGATCGAGATCAACTCAAACGGTGATGTTAGCAGTGCAGCAATACCACCGACTGTACCAGCTAGCCACATCTTCTCCTTGATGGTTAGATCGTTGCTGGGCTTCACAGGCTTTACTGCATCGTACGTAACCTTGTACAACGTGTTTCTCAGAAGCAGATAGCCAAGCCTTCCGTACAGGTGAGATTGGAAGCCGGTGTAGAACTCTTTAAGGCCTCCTCCGATTTAGTGCATCTGCCTAAAGATCTGGTTTCCGCTCGTGCCCATCTACGCCACTAGTTTAGCCAACTACGATACCATTGGTGCCGCGTATACCAACACCTTCAGCTCTGAACTGGATGATGCGCTTCACGTATTCCAAGGGGTAAGTTATGGTGGTGGCTAGAGCACCGGTAGCCAACGACAGTCCAATAGCCGTGAGATAGCTTGGCTCCCAGTACCTCTTGTATGATTCGTTCATGAAAGCAATATTATTATTTCAGTGGTGGAGCAATCAGCGTCCACTTCACCTACGAACTCTAACAGTAAGGCAAGATGAAAGTCACTTGTACCGGCGGGTTTCCAGTTTCATATGACGGAACAAACCTAAGGTAGGACAATTGAGTACGTTCGACAATCTGTGGGCTGAGTGAAGTCACCTCCTCCTCATTCTACTCCGCATTCTGTTCCCGGTCGAATTCGTTGTCACCGGGAGACTATTCGGGGTGGCTGGTGGACTTAACCAATAACTTGCTGGACTTCGAGGCGAGCCTGACAAGTATTTCGAGGAACTGCTAATAATTGAGTCCTTCCTTAACGTTGTGCTCCCTAAGGGTATGTTTGTACACCACCAAGCAGTTCTGCAGCTTAAGAAGTTCAGGACTAATCCCATACTACTTGACAAAAGTTGAAAAGCCCTTCACATCGAGCGATTTGATGGTCTTCTCAATTTTGAATTCTGCAAGTTCGCTGTAGTGCTTGAAAATTGCTTTGAGTTCTGGGTCGTGCTTGTCAACTAGTGTGCGTACCTATCCCTCCTGCAACAGCTCCTTAATTGCTCTGTTCTGCTAGTGCTACTTCTACTTAACCTTCTTGTCCTCAGCGATGATACTGTTCATCTTCTTCGCCAATTGCTCCTTCTTTGCTTACTACTCGTGCTTCTTCTTCTAGTTAGTTACAGTGCCTTCCTTGGCCTTCATGCCTCGCTATTGAAACTCCTCCTTCAGCTTTTCCTTTTGTTTTCGGAAGAACTTCTCTCGTTACTCTTTTTTGCGGCCTTGCTCAGACTCTTCGTGCTGTTTCTTTTCCTTCTACTTTAGTTCCTTTTCCTCGTCGAGTTTAAGCTTGTGCTGTTTGAGCTGCTCTTTCTTTTCCTCTATCTCCTTCTTTCTTTGCAACTATTTTTTATTATCCTTCTCAAGTTGTTCCTCCTTCTACTTTCTCTTGGCAGCTGCATCCTCCTGCATCTTCTTCGCTCGCTGTTCCTCCAACTCTATCTTTGCGCGTTTCAACCTTTATTGGCGACGTTGCTATTTTAGCTCATCCTCCCTATTAGTCTCAAGTTTTTCCTTGACAGATTGTGGAAGTTTTTATTGTGTTTTATTCCGGCGTATGTCCACTGCGCTTTCGACTTGGCGTGGCTTGAATTTTGATTCGATCTTCTTGATGCGGATCTTCTCTATAGTGTCAGCCCATCTTTCAATAGGACCAGTTCCAAACATAGTTCTTAGCAGGTCGTCAACAACCTCGATGCACACTTTGTACGGTTCTGGTAGGTCAACTCTAACTGTTGACCGAAGCTCCATGACTGTCTCTGTAACCTTCTTATAGCCTGCTGGCACCTCTCCGTTTTTCTAAAAGTTGCTCATCGCAGTTATCTCCTCTGCCTCATCGAACTTCTGGATTTCACCCTCAGATATGTTGTTGAACAGCTGCTCGAGCTTGAAACCTAGAGGTACTGTCGTCAGCCGTGTCTACGGATCGTACGTGTCGAGCACAGCAGTGAATTGTGTTAGTAACTCAGGAAAATGTTCCTCACTGACTCCCATCAGCACATTACGATCTTTTTTTATGTTGCTGTTGAGCTGCTTCATGATTTCACTGACGATGATTTTGGAAGGTAGCTTGCCCATGTTCCAATCCTTCAGCAACCGGATGGTCTCTGTAAAGGAGATGTATGGTAACTAGTCTTCTTGTTGAATGCCCGCCTGTCTTCTCGCAGCCTGGGAGGTATTACTGAAGATGTTGAACAGCAACTTGGTTACCCTGGCTTGCCGCTTAATAGTAAGCTCAACACTCTTGCAGTCTCGATCCTCTTCCTCCTCGAGCTTGACAAGTTGTAGATGCGATGGTAATGCGGCTTATTTAACAGAGCCAAACTCGTAGAGCACTCGACCAGTGGCGTCACCTACTTTGGAGAAACCCAGCGATATGTTCTTCTGAAGAATCTCGCCTCTGGTTGCTTCACGATTCCACTGTTGCTTGCGCTGTTCCTCGAGTTTGATGAGTTCGAGTTTGGTCTGCTGCTGCGTAAACTTGAGCTTAATCTTCTGGATTTCGTTGAGAACCTTATCATCAGGTTTAAGGTTGTCAGCCGACCGGTTGATGGCCTTGGTGGCAGCCACCAGCTTCTGATTCTTGTACCCAATATTGTGCTGCTTCAGAAGTGCCTGTTCGGAGAATTGCTTATCTGGTTCTGGAGTCAGTGGAGAAGGAGCCACCAAGCTCTTGGGGTTTGTATAGTTTCGTTTGAGAGTGTCATTCTTTCTCTATGGTGAGGCTTTGTGAGTGAGTGCTGGAACCTCAGCTGGTTCACTATCCTTGAACTCGTTCTTCTCCTGGCTGCGGATCTGCTCCACAAGTGCTTCAGGAATCCCAAATATCGACAATAGTGTAAATAGTCCCTTATCGTTGTATTTCTTTGTTTCGATGAGATTGCTGTAGTTCTGCCCAATCATCACTTTGAGTTTGTCGTTGATTGACGTCTCCTCCAGCTGAATGATAAGTTTGAGCATCTCGACGATAAGTGACCGTTTCTGGCCTGACAGGATGGTTGCATCTTGCTGAGCTTTCCTATTTCGCTTTTGTGTGAGTGCGTAGTAGGCTGTTAGGTATTCTCTCGACTGGCGAACCAGCACCTCCTGAAAGTCTTCACTTTGGCAGTACCGTTGCACAAGGGCCGATATGCATTTGAACAGCATTTTGGAGAACACCAAATTGCGCAAGTATAGTTTCATGAGAAAGTCTGCCAGCGTGCATGCACTCTTCACTGATAGTTTGGGATGCCCAACGAGCTCGCGGATGAAGGCTACATCGAAGATGTTTAGCAAATATGTGGAGCCTTCTGCTAGCTGAAGCTGCCTGACGAAGGGTTAGACTATGAGATCCACTGGGATAGTCGGGAATTCCTGGAAGATACGGTTGAAGCTCAGCAGTACCACTTCACGTATCTCCGTTTCATGGTGGTTCTCCAAGTAGAGGAAGATCATCTTCTTGTAGAGCAGTGGAGCGTATCGGCTGCGGCTGCGAGCTGTATGCTCAAGCATCTCGAATAGCCGGTTTATAGCGACAATCCTAAGCACCTGGGAGTCGCTGCGCGAATGCTTTTTCAAGATTTCCAACAGTGTTTCGAAGCTGGGTTCAGCTTCCTCTACGAGCTATGGAAACTGCAGGCAAAGCCGGCACATTAGTTAGGTTGCGAATACCTTAGAATCAGTGGGTTCGTTCACAGAGTTCGTTACGACTTCACCCAGTTTAAGCCAGCTGATGACTATCCCCGAAGATTCTACGAGTTTGCGGTGTTGTTAGTTTGCTGTAAGGCTGTCGAGCAGTAGCAACACAGCTTTGAGATACTCAGAGTCACTGTGCGCACTCTTCCGAAAGTAGATCACAAAGAAGTCACCGAGGCTTCCCTCGCTGATACAGAAGATCAGCTAGCTGGCCTCGGCAGTAAGGTGGGGATGCCTTCTCAGGCTTAGATGGATGGTCTCGAACAGAGTAGATTATTTGCAGAGCTCCTTGAAAAGCCATTGGTCGGTGCCATTCTTGAGCAACTCAAAGATGTCAATCAAAAGCTTGACTGTGCACTTTACGAGATCTAAATCAACCTCTCAAAATACCTTCCGATTTCGACAGGAGTCCAGGTTTGAGTAATTGCAACATGAATTCCAGATTCCTTTCGGAATCGGTTCGGAGGAGCTCAACGAACTTCTCGGAGAGTTCTCGAAACTTGTTCAGACAGGTCAATAGTTGCCCATAGGATCCCTTGACACCCTTCACCAAAAGATGCGCGAAGTAGTTACATCCATCGCCTAGTAATGCTAGCACTTGCTTGGGTGGCAGCTCTAAACTTTGGCCGGCCACGAGAATTATTATCTCCAGCAACGATGTGGCTTGCTCTGGGGGCTTACTTGGATTCATCTTGTCGATGTTCAGCTCCTTTTCGCCTGCAGGCATCTTCGGTTTCTTTTCCTCTTGCTTTTCTTTGGTGGTTGACTGCGAAGCCGCTATAGGTGGAGCCATCCTCTTCATCAACCGAATCAGAAACTCCACTAATGCACTGAAGCTACCCGTCAGTATCTCTTTTTGAATGGCCTTGGCTAGGGTAAATCCCACAGCTTCTAGTGCCTATATCCCACTTCGGGTACCTCAGTCAGCACGTTCCAGTTGTAGAGTCGCGAGGCCGGAGTGCTAGAGTTCTTTAGACTTGCCAGTGACCCTACATCAGCGTTAAGGCTCTTCTCAGCTATAATGGCCATTATGAGTTTGGCCACTCGCACACCATTCGACAGCTAGTTGGCTATGTTGGCTTCGATCTAGCACTTCCCGTTCGGTCGGAAGACAGGCTTGGCTTGCTACACCACCTGATGAGCCGCAAGCCAACGGTACAGATCCAAAGGCAGTTCCTGCGCCATTCTGTGGAAGTTTTATAAGTATTGCTTGCCCCATAGCACTGCATTATACAAATAACGATGGCTGACCGCACTCGTTGTTTAGCCATCGCATTAATCACTCTCAACAGTCTGGACTTCCTACTGTGTGCCGGCAGCCTGGCTTACCAGATCATCGGGGAGAGGGCAGGCTCATTAATTGACTCAAAGAATTCAGTGTACAATCTAGCTGTGTCAGAGATATCCACATGCTCACCGTGGGGCTACCCTGAGAAGAAGTTTATCTACCTCTACTTGCAATTATCGGTGGCAAACGCGGGGATGCTGATAGCGACGTTAGCAAACATCGTCGGATTGTTCTTCTCGGTGGGTCTATTTGGCACAACAAAGTAACCCAAGTGGAAGTACTGCTCAATACCGAAGATGCGTATCAAGGGCACGCTATACTGCATGTACGCATTGGCCACCTTATTCGCTGCGACTTTTGCTGGGTTTCTCTTGGCACCGTACTTCTACATCAGTTCATTCACATGTAATTCTCCCAATGCTTTAACCTACCAAGCTGCTCTCATTATTGAGGTTGCGCTGGGTGGTGCTTCCTTTCTGTTTGCACTTGTCTGCATGATCTTGACCTTCTTCATTCAGGTTGAGAAACGCGAAGATCCTTACGTATCTGATCCCAAACAATTGGAAATGGTGCCGCTTGGCAACGCTGATCAATAAGCCAATCCCAATCAACAAACTGACGGCAATGGAATGATGACCAATGAAAACTATCCGGATGAAGGTTTGCTGGAATTCTAACTCACCAAGAATCCTCTCACCAATAACGACGGCGATCGGGACAACCAAACGATGATCAACTATAACGGTGAGGCAGCCGAGCTTGAGCAAACGATGCTGAATAAGAATGTTCCTGAACAGGAACCTGAGCCAGGCCCGTTACAGATTATACCAGATCCATTCATGCAGAATTATCAAGGAGGGGATTTGGCAGGCGCAGGTGGTGCCAACAATCGTTCGAGACGCTATCGACTCTAAACTGGCTTCGTCAAAAGAAACACTCCGCTTCAAATGAATGAGAATCCATAACCTGTGCCAAAGGTGAACCCATTTATGGGCTTTACTCCTCAAAAAACAGCTCAAGGCCTAAACAAACAGTAGCCAAACTCAGCAACCAGACAACAATCAGCTGCAGCCAACAAACAGACACCTAATGGTCAAGGACAGTCAGCTGGAAACTCCAATCAACAGCAAGCACCCTTCGCCAGGAAACTTAAGTCGCATCCTAAGTTGGAGTCCTCGATGAAGAATGCCAAGTACAAAGAGGAGAATTAGTATGCTGCTCCAGAAGTACCAAGTTTTAGCGAAGTTCCACAACCGATGGTGCAGTTGATTGTCCCCACACCAATGCAACCCAACCAACGGCAGGAGCCAGCAGATGTAACGATGACGCTTATGAACGAACTGAACAAGATGAACTTCGTATAGGGTAACCCAGCGAGCAACACCTACGGAGTCATTCAGTAGGATGTGAGCGAACTGCAAATGAACCATGATCAGAGCATGGACATAGGAGTTAGTCAGGTTCTACCGGAGGGCCAACTTACGTCCCGTCGGCTGGGTATGACGCCTCTGTGATTATTTCTGTTGCAGCTCAAGTCCCAATAGATTCCGGTGATGGACAACCATGCACACGTCAACAAGGAAACAACACCGTGCTGTTTTGGCTGTGTTCCGTTGAATCCATGTTGACTAATTTCAAAAGTTAATAATTCGGCATGGAATGTGGTCAATCAGCCAACCCTTCTGAAACGGCCTTCCAGTGGAATCTTCGCCGCTACTTCCTGACAGCCTTGGCGAGCGAGTGGTGTGCTAAACCTTGCTCAAGACTTCAGCCCGGACGTAGCGACTATAAATTTATTGACATATCCATCGTCAATAATTTATATATCTTTCATGAGCGCAGCTAAGAAAATCGCCACCATTGCCGCCCCCGTCAAGGCTGCACTTGTTGCTAGGGCTAAGCTCTTCGAGGCTAAGAGCTACGAGAAGCCTGGACTCACCGCTGAGCAAGTTGTTGAGGTCAAGCAGGCCTTCGACCTGTTCGACACTGATGGCACCGGCTCCATAGATACCAAGGGTACTTCAGCGACTATGAAGAGCTCAAGGCAGCAATGGTCTCGCTGGGATTCGACTCTAAGAACACCGTTGTGTTCCAGATGATCGCTGACCTCGACGAGGATCAAAGCGGACTGCTCGAGTTTGATGAGTTCCTGTACCTCATGACCAACCGAATCACCGACAAGGATAGCCGTGCCAACTACAGGAAGGTCTTCAACCTCTACGACGATGAGCGAACTGGTATTCATTAAGACTTAGTGCAGGTTACATCAGCATCAAGAACCTCAGGCGTGTCGCCAAGGATCTCGGAGAGGATATCCAGGAGGAAGAGCTGCAACAGATGATCGTTCGAGCTGACCTTGACCACGACGACCTCGTTTCCGAAGAGGAGTTCTACCAGTTCCTCACCCGCAAGGTCACCCCCAACTGATCAGTCCGTTTATAGGCAGAACGCATTACAACCTTCCTTTGCTTATTATTCATTATGATTGGTTAGGTCAGCTACGCCACCGAGATCAGTAACTTACGCGCGACTCAGGGGAACTCATAGATTCGCTGAGAGGTTTGCGGCTAAAGTGCCAAGGGCTCCAAGAAGAGCTCCCAGAGTACCGCTCACGCCTTTCCAAGTATGACCAACTTGAGACCACCATGTTTGGCCGTATCAAGGATATCACCGAACAGTCCTATCTGTAGAGTAAGGCATCTCTAAGTCGAGGTACATCCTCAGCGACTCAGCCATCGACTAGCTGTTAGAAATAAACTCACATCTGACACTAATCAAAGCACGCAAAGAGGAGAGGTTGTAGGTGTGTCCCCGTTCACCGAAACCAGCGGAGAGCAAGCAAATGGGTTGGTCGTAAAGTCGTTCACCCAGCCAAAGGGTTGAAAGTGGGGTGAGAAGTCCCTATTCCAGCCGAATAAATAACGATCTCCGGCATAACGAACTCATCCAACTATGGAAGCCCAGCCGTCAAACCGATGAGTCAGGCGATACCGTTGATCGACTGAATAAGCTAGTGCTCAACCTTACCTGTAAGAGTTGGCTTATGTAGGCAAAGTAAAGGGCATCCTTCGAGAGGAACAAGCGGAAACGCCAAAACTATCAATGCACGTGCTTCCTGAGTTCTGTCATGTACTTGAATAACTCGAGAGATACAAAATGCTTGCAGAGGAGCTCATGCAGAAGAATGAGGCTCTTCGGGATGAACTCCTAAAAGTTCGTGCTGAAATTTTCTTGTCCAAGTATAGACCTCGCTACTATCGGCCAGAGCTGAAATAGTTTGGTTGCGGAACAGAGGCACCACTGACCTTCACTGACAAGCAGTTTAGGATCGGAAAGGATCCTCTTGAATTGCCGGATCGCTGGAGCGACGAAGTTGATAACATTAAGAACGATTTGGTGGAGTCGTTTAGGAAGGTGGATAATGTGATGGAGATGTCAAAGGACTCGCTTAGCGAGACTCTGCTACTGGACATGTAGGAGTCGATGAACCAGTCAAAATTGACCTATTCGGGCAGTGAGAAAAGCCTAAAGATAGCGCCAGCTCCAGACCCAAACGTGTGCAAGGAGTTGGTGATAAACTCCCAAAGAGTACCTCAGCTTCCCCCTCGAAATATTGTAAAGCTAGGAACAAAGCGCTGATTTTGTCAGTTTCTTATAATAAATATCGCGATCAACCTGAATAGGTCCTCAATTCAGGTTCATAGTCAACCATATTGCCGAAGTGTTGAAAATTTCCCTTGACCATGTAAGAATTTAACAAAATCAAACCTACAACAAGCAACATGGAGCCAGCATAAAAAAAGGAGCACAAAGTGGGAAAGTTTAGACAGTTGCGCAGTCAGATTGACCCTGCGACCCAAGCACTTTGGAACGAGGAGCAGAACTACCTCAAGAACAAGGTTATTGAGAATGACACATTTGATTGGACACCCGAGACTCTTCAATACATTGCTGGTGTGGATATCAGCTTCTCTCAAAACTATGATGATGTGGCTTGCTCAGCTCTCATCATATACGACAGGCAAAAGAAGGAGGTCGTCTATCAAGATTTTGAGTTCGTCAAGCTCGACCTTCCATATGTTCCAGGCTTCCTGGCGTTCAGAGAACTTCCTTCGCTACTGCAACTCTTTAGTAAACTTAAGGCAGCCAAACCAGAGTACTGGCCACAAGTAATCTTCGTTGACGGCAATGGCATCATCCATCAAAATCAGTGTGGGCTTGCTTGCCACCTCGGTATCGTTCTGGATGTGCCTACTATCGGTTGTGGCAAAACATTCTTTTACGTCGATGGACTGGAGAAGGAGGGAATATACAAAACTTGTGATGAGAACCTCTTCAAGCCAGGTGACTACGTTGTACTCAAGGGAAAATCTGGAAGACTGTGGGCAGCAGCAATCAAAAGCAGCAGCACATCCAACGACCCTTTGTTTGTGTCTGTGGGACACCGAATTAGCCTTTAAACCGCAGTCGACTGTATTGTACGAACTTGCAAGTACCGCATTCCCGAACCCATCCGGCAAGCTGATCTAAGATCGCGAGAGCGAGTAAAAGCAATAACCTAAAAGGACGCACTCGAAGCAAAGACCTACCCCATGAAGTACACCAAACCTACAGTTTGATCAATGAGTATATATTCATGTCCGTTTGATTCTGACGATCTGCCTGACTCCTACCTCCATGGTCTGGACGCCGTACAAAATTCGTAGTTTTTCCTTGCCGGCAATCGATAGCGAGCTGGTGGTCTCGATATACAGTTGAGGCAAATTGCGTCGAAAGTCATCCATGACAGATTTGAACTCTGTGAACTCATCTGATTCTGTGATGACATTGTGCAGCCTCTCCATCATCTTGGTGAAGCGTTACGTTCGTTCCTTTTTGCTTTTCTACCAAACATTGAGGTGCAATTTGGTGTAACCTGAATGCAGCTTGGAGATGACAAGCTCGAGAAGTTCATCGAGACTCGGATGATTCACCTCCTTTGAAAGGTGCGCCTTCAGAAGAGTCAGCAATCCGCAGCAGTAGCACTTTAATGCGTAGATGTCCTTGATGTACTCCTGACCAGTAATGCAGAAGCCGATGATGTGATTCTTCTGGAGTTCAGGCATATAGTTGGCACTAGCCGATATAATCAAGGTTAAAGCTGCAACCAAGCTATGTTAGATAACTGTGTACTGCTCGGCAAGTGTTCCGTTGATCTTGGAAGCCTCCTCACGGAAGAGGGTATGAAGGTGGTTGATAATGACTGGCATTTGTCCCAACCTCCACAAGGTGGCAGCATGCTGGGGAAGAGTTTGTAGCAGGATAGCGGCCTCGATTCGACCATACAATGCAACTTTGGAGCTTAGCCCATGCAAAGCCATTTGAGAGAAGATTACAAGTGGTCCAGGGTTCTGGCTATGGAATTACACCCCACCAAGGAGGAGGTAGGAATTCGCCAGATGTAGCATTTCATCAAGTTCACAACCATTTTCCTCGAAGATTCGCATGAAGAGGGCCACTGCACCCATGGTGAACTAACTCAGCTGATTCGATTTGCTTACAAAATTGAGCACGATCTGAACGAACTCATCACCTAGGTCTACTCGCACGGGTTCCTTAATGTATGCCAGCATAGGAAGCAGTTGAAGTTACAGCATGGGGATGCTGGACGGCAGTAGCAGCTTACTACAGCAGATCTCCACCACGACGTCCCACGCCTTTTCAACCAACACAACACCGGATGAATTCTTCAGCTACCACCCCACAATTTCCACCATCTTTGCTACACAGTGTTTCAGCAGCTAGGCTTGCGAGTGAATGGTGCTGGAATCGCACACCACGTGGAAAATAGCATCGATACGCTCGTTGCTTGCATTCTCGGGTGTGAGGTCCCCTAACAGAAAAGTCAGAGCTTCAACGCAGTGTTCAGTGGATTCCTTAAATACCTCGGCGATGAGCCATAGTGCTGCTATCTTCGCTGGTGAGTTATTGGTCCCAATCCCGAGTTTATCTGTGAGGATTCCCGATACGAATTCAATCGCAATAGCCTTAATCGTAGGAGACATATTTTGGAGGATCCGAAGGTATTTGGACAGGACCATGATATGCAAGCACTCCTCAATTTCTTTGTTAAACGCTGTGTACTCTGCACAATGTGGGTTGGTCTGCCGAAGTTTCGTAGCTGGTAGTAAGCTACTAATTGCCTTACGAATTCAGGTCGGTCGACTAACGATTCTCGAATGACTCCCAAGAGCTTCAAGGCGACCAATCGAACTGGATCGTTCGCCGAAGCAGTTATCAGAATGTCAAAGCACCAGCGACAAAAGTATGTGCATGCCCCATCCACATGCCTAAAAAGTGCACGAAGCAAAGACCTCGCTGCGATATGCACAACAAGATCATCCTGGTTGGCACTTGCCAGTTGATCAGGGTCGGGTTCATCTTTCATCAGCTGATCCACGTAGCACAGGTAATTTTATGGGTCTTCCTCAAACTCATCCAGTTCGGCCTGGCATGACTCGAAAGATTTCATGAGAAAGTCCATCAGCCAGCTCTCCCGATTCTGTGAAAAGTGCTCATAGCATACTGGTACACTCACAGCCTGGGTGGCGAATCTGAGGATTTCTTCGATGACTCTTCGTACCGATGCATACTTCTTGGAGTGTTTATGTTCCAACCATTTGCAGTTGAGCATCGAAGCTAAGAACAGGCTGAGGTGTGCCGCCGATCTGTCATACAGGTACGCAGCAGTCTGAACATTGTCCTGCATATTTGGTATGAATACCCTCGCGTCGAGTCGCACAAGCTCACGCAGCATTTGGCCCTGCACGAAGATGCAGTTGCTCTTGGCATCGTTGAGCAGCGTACACACCTACAGCTCGGATACTTCCAGCAGCGAGTTCTTAATTTCGCTTTGGTTCGTGCTCATCACGTAGATTCTCTCGAGCAGCATGACAATGTCCCGGGAAACCAGCAGTTGTTTGAAGAACTCTGAAGCTATGAAGTCCTTCCGTTTGAAGATGATTCGCATCACCACGGTGAGTTCTTTCAGAAGTGCCAAGCTGAATAAATTGGGGAGGTACCAATGGTTGTTTTGGTGCTAAACTTCCTGAGATTGTTGCAGCATCGGAGCTGTGTAGTCTGCCACTTTGATCAGCATTAGCACGAAGTGGTTGAAGGTCTATGTCACGAATTCAAGTGGCACTTCCTCGCTGAGCAACACCATTTAGCCCAGTAGCGCAACGTACTCCAGCATCCTTGGGTTGAGCAGCTCAGGTTGCTGGCTATCCTTCAGCAGTTCTTCCGAGAGTTGCTTACAGAGGTACTACTGTACTTGCCTGTCGCCATCCTCACCAACGTTCATCAGCAGGGTAGAACCCGCTAGAGCTATCTTTTTTAGCTTGATTGATGCATCGCTTCTGAGTAACAGCAACACAACACTGCATATGTTTAGCTTGCTTTCTATAGGTGCTGTGCGGCATCTTGCTATTATCCTGCGTAGATGGCTCGCGCCGGCAACTCGTACGTCGGCTGCATAGGCCCACAAGTACGTTATGCGGTGTTGCTACAGATGAGCTCCAGCAAGTTCGACACGAAGCCTTGAAATTGCTCGAGCTGGTACAGGCGCTACTCGACCTACTTGACCTGCTGGTTGGAACTGGCTCCTTTGAGTGTGAGGAACAACCGTGCCAGCTCATTAATTGGTTGCTATGTCATCTGCCCCTGCATAATGCCTTCGGTCGAAGTATATTCCATGTCCTGTTGCAACTAGCTCGGCACTTATAGTGTACATATTTAAAGATGAGAAAACGAAACATCAAAATCCGTAACCCGTGGATAATTCAGGTTAGCTGCCCACGCCGGTGGGAACCCGCATCAACACAACACGCATTGCTAGGGTCGTCAAGAAGAGTTTCGCGACTGGCGATAACATGAACAATATTGTAGTGTGGCTCATTGACGATGAGGAACCCGCCATGGTAATAGCTACTCTCATCTAGACTCTCAGTTCGCCGGGTTCGCAACAGTCTGAAGTCTCCGCACTTACCTTCAGCAACTCATAAAACGAGCTCGTGTCTGGCAGCAGTCGCGGAATCGTTAACATCTGGGACATGTATTCGGCAAAGGGTAAGGAATCCTTGATGTAGTATCGACTACCCTCAAGGGGCACTCCACATCTGTTACGAGCTTTACTACCTTTCCGCTTTTGGATTGGAAGCTGGCCAGCGGCAGCTATGACACCAACATCAAACTGTGGGATTTGAGGACCAAGGATAACACAACGACTTTGAAGGGCCACCAAAAGCAGGTCACTTCCATGGATGTTTCTCCGGACTCCAAGATGCTTCTTTCAGGGAGCGAAGACGGCACAGCAAAGATTTGGGATCTTCGATATCCTGAGAAGATTATCTTCAGCTATACCGACCATACGGGACCATTGAACGTTGTGAAGTTCCATCCCGAAGACGTAACCTTCGCAACTGGAAGCAGCGATAAAACAGCGAAATATTTTCGATGTGAGACAGGTTTCTACAACTGTATTGGTAGCACCCAACCGGGCACTACTCCCATTACAGCTATCGAGTTCAGTGAGGACGGGAGAATATTCTATACTGCAGCTAACGATTCTCTGAAGTTGTGGAACATGGGAAAAAGAGGATTGCTGTTGGATTCCATCTAATCACCTTGGAAGGGTGTCCAAGATCTATGCATGATTGATGGAGCACTCATGGGAATCGCTTGGTCTTCGAGTGGACTATCCGTTTGGGCATATTACTCAAAACAACAACCTAAGTAGCCGAAAGAGGAAGAAGAAAAATTGGCATTACCGCCAATTCACAATAACCGACGAGAGGAAATCCTGCAAGTCAAGGACCAACTTAACCTAATTCAGGATAAGATCAACGATATCGAAGTCCAACGGTTGAAGAAAGTCAGTTCAAAGGAAGAAGGTAAGTAACCCATCCGAGAGTTTGAGCTAGACAATAAGTCAGGCCGAACAGGCGAATAGAAGAAGAAGAATTTCATCGAGGAATTCGAAAGAAAACGATAGGAATAGGCTAAGAGGAAGTTGTAGTAGGAAAGACGGCTGGCAGACGAGTAGAAGCGTAAGAAGCTCGAGGTGGAGAAGAAGAGATAATAAGACAAACGGAGAGTCGAAGAGTAGAAGGCTCGGCGAGAAGAAGAAAAGCAACAGCGAGAACGTGAGAAGAGAGAAAAGTAGGAACAGTAAGCACGAAGAATTGAAGAAGAACGTATTAATCGCGAACTCGAGATCCAAAGGTTCAACGAAAACATGGCAAAGCAGCAGCAAGAAAAGTTTGCCGATGCAAAGCACCTCCTGGATTCAGTCCTGGAGGAGGAACGATTGGAGGATAGCTTGAATGTATCGACATTCATGGGCGACAAGTAACAGCGCCTCAAGTTCAAACAATACGACATGATTTCAGATATACTGAAGGAAGAGTCCAAATTCACGGCTGTTATGAATGCGAGAAAGACATTCCTTCGACCCATTTTGACTTGCTGGGGTGATAACAACATCAAAAACGCACTGTACGCAATGAACGAGTACTCCCTACTGTTATGGTTAGGTCGGACATCAGTATTGTTGTGGACGCTATCCAAGCTATTCTATCCACACCCAAGTTCAAGTCGGCAATCACCCCAGATGTGGCTATCCCACTACTTCGGAAATCAGCAGAGCTTATGCTTAGCAAGCATTATCGGTATGTACGCAACGGTATCTACTACATCAACCAAATTGTTCTCATGTACAAGTAACAACCTTCCAATACGCAGAGAAGAACTTATCAAAATCAAAGCATTCAGTCCACTCAGTCGAGCCGACCTCAGCCGTGAGTAAAGAATGGCAAAGTACGATCGCCTATTGGAGGAGTTCTTGAACGTCTTCCGTATGGAGCGTCTGAAGAAGTACTCAAAAGAAGACCAGTCCCAGGAGGTATCTCCCAAGTTATTTAGCTCAACCAACTAGCCTTCCAGCTCTACAAAAACCTCGAAGAAATCCTGCGGAAGTGCCTTCCCAAAAACGAACCAGAGATGGTTCCATGCTGAAACTTGCATAAACATAACATAGTTCGCAACAGTCAGCACACCTCCGAGTTTTGGTGGAAGTTCTTTCGTTCAACGTTGAGCAAGGAATAGAAAAGGCCTTCGCCTTATTTCATATTGTTGCGCCACAGGCCCTCGTACCTTGATCCGTTGGCGTATTGGATTACTCCATGGCCTTCCCGAACTCCCTTGAGAAATGTTCCTTCGTAAGAGTCGAGGTTTGTCCATTTGTAACGACCTCTGCCTTGCTTTAATCCTTGGCTCCACATTCCATCGTAAACATCTCCGTTGACTAAGGTTAATACACCTGGCCCCTCTCTCTTTCCGTTTCTGTAATGCCCTCTGTATACGTCTCCAGTTGCGTAGTAATAAATGCCTTCCCCTTCTTTTTTATCCTTCAAGAAGGTGCCAACATACTTGTCTCCATTTGCATAGCACAACGCACCTTCTACCTTCTTTCCATTTTCTAGAATTCCCTAAAAAATGTCTTCGTTTTAGTAGACGAGCTTTCCCTTTCCTGAAATTTGCCCAGAGTCGAATTGCCCTTCATAAGTGACCCACTTATTCTGCAGCTTTCCGTATCCGTGAAACACTCCCTTTTCGAAGTTGCCTTCGTAGGTTGAACCGTCTTCACAGATGAGGCGTCCTTTTCCTGATTTAACTCCTTTGACCCACTATCCATCGTACTTCCATCCTACCTCCTCTTGAATTCCCCGACCGTGTTTGCTGTTGTTAACCCAGCTTCCTCGGTATATTGCTCCACTCAGGTAGTAGTAGGTTCCTTCACCATGCTTGGCACCGTTTGTAATCTCTCCTTCATATCTCTCGTTCGATGAGAATATGTAGATCCCTTCGCCTGAAAAGCAGTCGTCCTGCCATTCACCAAGATAGATATCGCCGTTAATGTTCTCATAGATACCAGTCCCAGAGCGTTTACCCGCTGCCATTTCACCTTGGTAGGTCGATCCATCCTCGAATTCCTTTTCGACAATGCTGGGCAGGAACTCTCCCTGTGCATCGTAGATGTATTCTTTGAGGAACGATTATAGAATATTGCGCTTTTCCTCGGACAATCTCTGGCTGTTGGTCTGCTTTGATTTCATAACGGATAATATTAGCTCTGTTCTGGAGATCAGTGCCAAATATATTTATGTCGAGGCATTCCAATGGCATTGCAGTTTCCGAGGTGCCGAAGCTGAGTTCTTACAGAGAGAAGCGAGCTCAGTCTAAGCATATCGCCACGTATACACCTTCGCCGATGCAGGTCCAACACAGATAGCAAACTCATCGAAGAGTTGGAAGAAAGTTTGAAAGGGAATATGCGGCGTAGGGGCCTGTCCCAACACAACCCTGCAAGCCAGCCGCAGCTGCTGCGACTTAACGTTGAATAACCTGAGCTCCAACAGCCCTAAGAGTCCTCATCAAAATTGATGGGAAAGTACGGGAGTAATGGCAACAACATTGCTGAAGTCATCGAGTAGTATCCGGACCAAGCATTGAAAACCACCCCCGACAGCACTGCTCGAAAGACTGACAAGAAGAGGGTGGTACCTGGGCTCAAGCCGCTGGAAAAAGAATTAGCCCAGGTCACCAGCCATAAAGTGCTTAAGCAAAATGAGGCACTGAATACCCCGAAGAAAACCGGACTGAAGATGTTCAAACCGCAGACCCCAGTAAACCAGTTCCCCAGCAAGACAGACCGA
>ERZ724508.67-NODE-67-length-69113-cov-6.381838_pt1 | contig 69113 bp, 92 predicted proteins | sample MGYA00376041_ERZ724508 | MGnify/ENA primary metagenome ERZ724508 (study PRJEB28724, sample SAMN07190887) | wastewater metagenome | isolation source: effluent of sewage treatment plant in Hong Hong | place: USA: Christiansburg, Virginia | collected 2016-03-01 ...
CAATTTCACTATGCTAAAAAATTGAGCATTTACTATCCAAACTCTTTCTCATCTCCAACGCTAATATTCCCGTCTTTCAAAAAATTCTTTCAAACCATCCAAATATCAGCCTTTCACTCAAGGTGTCAGTCATCATCACCCTCCGTTCGTAGTCGTTGTTCGTAGCTCTCCACTTTTTAATTATACTCTGTAGCCAACCGCTAGTTTTCCTGCTGGTTGTTGCTGCGCAGGCTTGAGCTAATCAGCTGAATTCGGATGGAAAGCATCTACAGCTCGCGATATATCGTCTAGTCAACCTTAATCGTTTGCACGGGGTTGTAAGATTCCTTCAGAAGCTTCTTTAAAGGAGTATGTAATTTGTCTAATTTGTCGCGCAATAGGTCGTACTCCTTGACGGATTCAAAGAACTGTAAGCAGTCAGCGTAAGGCAGCAGCAACGGGTTGGATAGCTACAGAGTCTCCCCGAGGCAGAGCGTAATGAATTTGACGTAGACAGTAACGTCCTCGAAGAACTTGAGCAGTAACTCTGGCCATATTTCTTCTTCTGGGTACTTTCCACTGAGCCTCACCAAGGGGTCGAACATCGGCAGGAGAAGATTGATGAGGTTGAACACCTTGAAGACCCAGATAAACCGAATGCGCTATCCTCTTCTGAAGAGTTCATCGTGGGGTACTTCCCCACTTTTGCATGTCTCGTAAAGCTCCTCATTCATAGACAGTTTGATGAGATAACCGTGTACTGGCAGCACAACGAACTGCTGGACATACTCTTCACGGTTGCCGTTGACGAGTTCGAAGGTGTGCCCTATCCGCTTTTTGAGTGCCTCCTCGCAGAATACTTTGAGTTTACGGCCCATCAGTAACTGAGGTATGTCCCAGCTGCTTTGCCGTGAAATGTACAGAAGGAACACAGTGACTTTGAGCTTAATGACCATACACTTTTTCTTTTAGAGAGTGTTGATTAGCATTCGCACTAGCTCTTCCTCCTTGCCTTAGTCCTGCAGTTTGCGGTAGATCTCCATCAACTCGTTCAGGCGAAGCGCGGGTCTGTCAGTGAGCAACCCTGATTTTTCGAACAATCCAGCAAGTGAATCCTCTTTCGAAAAGAAGCGGCCGATTGATTTGAACGCCATGGTGTTCGATGAATGTTCAATACAATATATAATACGAAAGTCATTAATGGGGTAGAGAACAGTCGAAAAATGTCACTTAAGGTGGTTGCGTTGACTTGGCTGCAATGGTAAGAGTTGACCTCTGGTTGCGCATCGTCATCTACCCTGGAGGATTATTATCTTAATGTCAGCACTGCATTATATTAACGATCGTCCAGGCACTGCCTATGCGTGGCTCCAGACAACTCAACTCCTCGTTGGGTCGCAGCAGCGACAGCTATGAGTTGCACTCTCCTTCGTTGGCCTCGACGAAGGTAGAAACTGTGCGAAGGCGACTACTATCAAGCTTTACAGTGCGCCCAGCAGAAGAGAAAGACCTCTATATAGCTCGATTGGAATCTCGAGTGATGGAGTTGGAGAAGACCGTTAATACACAAAAGATTCAGCTGATGGGATTGATCGAGTAAAAGTACTGTTTGCATGAGATCTGTCGCAGGCAGCAGGAGAAGCTATCTCAGAGATCCGATGAGGACGGGATGATGATAGAAGAACTGACCAGATAGGTGTAGGTGCTTCGGATGGAACGTTAGCGCGCCACTGAGGTGATGGAAGCCATAGCCACCGACAAACAAACTTAGATAGAAAGCCTTAATGAAAGGGTCAAGGAGAAAGAGGAGCAGAACAGGCTCCTTAAGCAAGAGCTAAACATGTTGCAACTACACAATGAAACCCTCCGGTAGCAGCTATCCAGTCCGCCACCGACTCAAGATCATTTCGAAACTTAGTTGATGTAATTGCGCGAACTCACCGAACGCCTGCAAGAGGAGCTCGACCAGAAGCGGCACGTAGAGAGGAAGTTTAGAATGTCCTTACAGGAGATTTAGCGGTTGGAGCTAACCCTCAAGTCAACAGCAGCACCTCGGTGAGATTTCTGTTGTGACGTTGTTCTGTTTTTATAATTTTCTGTGTGGGATGGAAGATCGTCGGCAGAGTAATACTCGCCTTCAAAGCATGAATAGACTGACATCATCAACCAGCAAGGTTGGACAAAGGCAGCACAGCTGTCAGAACTGTGGAAAAACTGGGGAATGTGGGTGCCAGCAACCCATCAAAGGCGGCTCCACTGGAAAGATCTAACAAGCGCCTGTTAAATCACCCTTAAAGACACTTCCCCAGAACCATAATGTCAGGTAGGCAGCTCGCCGAGCCTCGGGAAAGCTGCAAAATCCCAAGCCAAAAACCGTTGCTCCATCACAAACCAGCACTAGCACCCCTGTAGCTGCTGAACCAGCCTAGGAGGATATATGCCTAATCCATAACAAGCCTCTGGAGGTTATTTGTCGCTAGGATTTGACCATCATCTGCGCCAGCTGTGCTATCTTTGGTCACAAAGGCCACGACTTCAAGTCTGTAAACGAATTCCAAATGGACAAGCTCAAGCGCTGCCAAGACATTCTGGAGCTCACTGATGACAGGAGGGTACTGGAAGACAAGATTAGTGGGCGTGTAGTTCGAGAGAGTATGTAGCAACGGTTCCATAAAATGAAGGAAAGCCTTGTGGATGAAGCGAAACATCATTTCAAGAAGCTGATGGCCTTAGTACAATCGGGGCAGGAAAAATGCATTGAACGCATCCTTATTGCAGTGACCCAAGAATACGATAAGTTGAAAGGGCAACTTTCAGTACCGAATGAGCTTCTAACTCGCTACCGTCAGTGGGAAGTGCACGCCTACTAATAGATTAAAGCCTTCTAAAACGATCAGAATCTTGAATTGCAGATGAAGATGCTCAACTACGATAGAAAGTTGCAGGAGGATGTCGTTAAGAAGGGCAATGGGCTGATGTCGGAGTTCAAACTTTACCTTGAGACTCTTGAGAAGAACATCGCAGAGGGACTCGGTTGTTTAACTCTCAGTTTCCCTCGCGAAGTGGAGCGAAAGTTAGAAAGGTATGCCGATTTCTCAGTGAAGAGAAGGACTGACGGTCACCAATTTTCGGGAGATATCAATATGGTGAGTAGTGACGATCTTTTGCTGAACGATAGTAAGGAGGAGCTCGATGATGAGAAGGATAACGAAATTCAGCCAACCAAGAAAGTACTGAAGATGCAAGAAGAAATGATGAAGATTGAATAGGAGCCACCTGCCATCAGTATTATCACCTCTCCGATCTAAACCACCCCGTCAGAGGTCGTCGCTCCGCTAAAGCTCTCCCCCAACGATGAGGGAAATCAATCAAAACTATCGGAGATCTCTCCCAGAACTACAACCGATGTGAACCTGTCGTTACCCTATTCCAGCCGAATTGTGGAAGATAGGAGACCGACATTGTTACTGTAAGAGCAGCGTAGTTCGATATTGGAGACCCGTAAAAACGAGTCATACTGTCCTGAATCATCAGCAAGTTGTTGTGTCAGCCCTCTTTACCGACCGAGAGCAACGACCTTCTAGCCTTCAAAGCCGATGTATTAAAACGTACCGCCTAGCACAACTCTTTTACCGGCAGACTCGAAATCTGTGCTACGAATTGTAACGTCCCCCGACGGTAAGCTGAATAGCTGGCCTTCGGTACGATCAATACTCTCACCAAGCAAGTACAAGGATCTCACCAACGAGCAGAGAATAAAGAGAGTGCTGCTAAAGCTCAAGCTACCGGAGAAGTACCAGAAAACTGTCACAAGCTTGATGATGGAGGCTCTTGAGGTGCTTGACCTCAGTAACTGTTCAATCGATGAAGTACAGATAATTTGCGTCGTGGAGCTTCTGAAGATCAATCGCAGCGTAAAAATCCTAAAGCTCATCCGAAATCGTCTGACCGATGACTTCGTGGAACGTATCCTCCCCTTCATCGGCAACATCGTGACTCTGAACCTATCCCAAAACTACCTAACGTAGAGGTCGCTGGATTACATAATGGCGGTAACCAATCAGCTGCCGTCGCTTCGTCATGTGGTACTTAGCCAGAACCGCATTCGTGAGAAGACATGCAAAGGCAAGCTGGACGAGCTGAAGAAGATGAATATCACGGTTTCGTTCTGATAGCTTCGTTGAATGCATTACTGCCAGTTGTTTATAACTTCTCCAGAACATTTTTGAAATGAGCCTGACCGATAGCCTCTACGAAATGCTCCCAGAGATCAACAGTCTGCAAGCGCTGTTTCTCTACTCGTTCCTGGCCTACCTCCTCACGGCACTTATTCAATGGTGCAGTTCCGCCGTCTTCGAAGATCAAATCGATATTCATGCGCGAGTCAAGCAGAAGATCATCACTCAAAGGAAGAAGAGGGATTAAGAAGAACGCCTGAGAGGTACACGAACACAATCGAAGGAACACTAGCAATGATAGTCAGCCGGCTGAACTAACTTAGTGACTGTGGTCGTTCCTTGACGTTGATAGTTAAAGGTCCAAGGGCGTAAAGAGGTGCTGCCAAAACAGCTTGGAGTTCGCTCCTCCCTAGAATATTTCGTAGCCACCACGTTGATAATATTTGATTATTCGAAACCCCGAGGAATAAGCGAAGAGAAGAACAGGAGACTTGCGGAGAACGTTGGGTCAACATCGTTACCGGTTATGACGGTGCCATTTGGAACCAGACTGTGGGCGAAAGAAAGAGGCCGAGCGGCGGAGGTCCTACACAACACCGATCGCATAGATTCTTCAGGGAGCAGTACCCGAGTAAATTTAATCATGAATATGGAAAGCGCCCTCAAACACTGTTAGAGGTGTTATGAGTCATTATCAGTGGATGATACGCTCATTATAACGTCATCTCTCAAGTCTGCACTGTATGCTTCGGATGGCTTGATAGGTCATCACTTGAGGTGCCAGCCAAGGACGCGGAAGTCAATGTAACACAACCAAATCTATAGACGTCCTTGCCCAGAGAACTTTATTTCAGCGTAGCCGGCCGAGCAATCTGTTCTTGGGTATTTAAAGGGATTTATTGTTTGGATATGGATACGCACTATCGAGACCAATATTCCTCAGCAAGATCACGCAACATATTTTGTCTAATTGGCCGTTCCAGTCAAAATATCCTGCATGGATAATTATATTGGTTTTTTAATCGCTGATGTTTCTGGCCTGGCAACTGCCTTCTGCGAAGCCCTTCTTTGGCGCTAAGTTTGCGTCTGCTACCCGGGAACTTTAGACTTCAGAAGTGGGTTTATCTACGCAAAAGAGCAACGGACATCAACACGGGAACTATGAGGAGGTGCTAGTCAAAGCTAGGTTAAGGCTGGAAGAATTCATCAGATTAGTGGGAGCTGTTGCTCTTCAGCCACTGGATCTGACCAAATACTAGCTGGATTTCCCGGGGGAGAACGACTTCGATTTCGTTGATTTAGACAACATTAAGGAGGCGGTCGACTCCTCAATTCGCAAGTAAGCTGCTATCTTACGCTAGGATGATGAGCAACAAGAAAATCAAGACCAACTGGAGTCGCGATGACCTTCTTGTGCTACTTTGGATTATCGAACACTATAATCGCCTCAACGGGAAGCGCTGCTAGCAATACGTACTGATAGGTCTGACCTAGGGCTCTTGGGATTGGGAAACTGTGGGATCTTTGGTGCCCGGGAAGAATGGCTAGCAGGCCATGTTTAAGTGGCTCAGTCTGAAGTCTAACAGAATGCCGGAACGTCGTGACTGGGAGTTTTGGGAGGATGAATGCTTGTCACGTCTCGTTAGGTAACCTCAGCCTTGACTCAGGGAAAACAATTAAAAGAAATGGTTCAAAATATCAAAAGAGTTATACCTTCAGACAGAGAACTCACGGAAGCGCTATAGATCAGCTAAACAATGTAGGGAGCGTTGGACGTGCTATCTCAACCCTGCACTTAAAAAAGGCAATTGGTCCCTTCAGGAAGATTACATTCTCTTTGGGCAATTCCTGAAAATCGGTAAAAAGTGGTCAGTCATCACCAAACAACTCCGCGGGCGAACTGAGAATGCTGTGAAAAACCGCTGGAAGTTGGTGGTTGAGAAGTATGAGAAACACAAGAAAAATCAAGTCCACCTCAGAGATTATTTTGAAGAGTACCTGCGCAGCCTCGAAGAATAGATGGCTCGCAGTACTAAGCCCAGTATCGTGACTTCGGCTCGAACTATTGAAGCCGATGATTCTGATGATGAAAGTTACCAAGGGAGGAAGACTCAATCCAACGCCGGAAATACCTCCGCTGGTCAAGATCAAGAGTAGTTCCATGAAGGAGGGTTGGCTCTTCAACCCATCCTCGAGCTTCCCGTTGTCGATCATTTCCCTCAGGTGTCCGAGTTACCTGAATCAGACTTCAATTCTTTGGATTGGTCCACTGCCTCTCGTAAAGCATCAGTCGCACCTTTCTACAAACCTAACTCAGCTTCGGAAGTCGATTAAGACGACTACCAGATCGACGAGGAATAAAGCATTCCGTATTTCATTACAAACCACAAGCGCCATTCCGCTTTCGACCTCGACCTATGAACCGTGACCATACACTATTTATTTATTGTTCCCCCAGTTGAGTGAGCACTTGGCCAAGCCGCTGCTTTTATCCATGATATTGATTTGTCGAATGTATATGCCTGAAGAGCATATTGCAACGGAAGAACATGCAGATGATGCAGAATTACTAGTCGAAGAGCTTCGTCATCGGCGAGTAGAATCCACTGGAACGTTTGCGCAGGAAGGCCGCTCGTCAGTCGCGCCGTCATACACCGGAGAACGAACAGCCCATCTCGACCGAGTATTGGACGAAAAATATCATCAGAAGATTACTCAAGTTAAGCGGCTGATCCAGGAGCTAGAACCACACTACCTCAACTTCGTAGATAAGGATCCTGCAGTGGATTTGGAAAAGCAACGGTTACTCGTGGACAAATTGAACCGGCGCATCAGTGAAGTCAACGATAAGTACGGTGTCGAGTCCCTTGCCAAAAAGAAAGCCAAATCACAAGCACAGTTCAAGCCCATAACGAAGCGCAACGACTACAACAAGTGGTACATCAAACCGGAGCAGCGTTTCATCGAGAAGAAATCGGGTGCGTTCGATGTCGATACGGATCACTATTTGGAACGAATTTTGGAGGGCAGAGAGATCAACAGGAGACAGCTGAACCCTTTTGACAAGAAGCATGAGAAAGAGCAGTCGAATAGCCAGGAAAATCACAAGGCGGCGGTCAACCCCAATATCATAAAGAAGGCAGCAAAGACTATGGAGAAGAATGATACGAGGGTACCAGTGTTCTTCCTCCCATACCTCAAAAAGCAGGAGGAGGCGTGAACATTCACAGCAAACCACCCTCTCTACTACTTTCTAACATCTAATATTTGTTCGCTTAGTTTTTATCATCGGAGTCTGCAGCACATTATCCAGACAATTCGGGATTCACCATATCAACACACGGGACGATTGTCGAATCCTTCATCCGTAAAATCCCTGTATTATAATATTGATATGCGAGGCACTTCGTTGTTGCTGCTGATCTTGCTCATAGCCTGTGCCTTAGCCCAACAGATCTGTGTAAGAAAGGAGTGTGCTGACGAAAGGCAGCAGTGTATCGAAAACGGGAGCTGCCAAACAGTCATCGGAGAAGCAATCGAGAAGTGTACGCTCCAAAGTCAAGGCTGTATGCTCCTCCACACCGACAAGAACCCCGTTGCCTTAAAGTTCGTGACCTGCAGCTTCTCGAAATGCCTCAACATCTGAGCACTGTGATGATGAGTATTAACCATGTTGTCGAGACCAGTTGCTTGAACGTCAAACCAAACAGATAGGTGTCTACATCGGTCGCTCGGCGCATCCTCGGCATAGCATTTTTCAAAATTCCACAGCCAAACCAATGTCGATGCTTACATGCAAAGTATTTCCCATCAGATCATTCTGGTACGCAAAGTTGTTATTGAATGGTCCAACTACGCTCCACTCTGCCTTGAAATGCGTTAATAATAATAAGTCATAGAATGGGCAAGTGTATGAAATGCGGCTGCATAACCTACGTATGGAATCCTATCTCTACGGTGGTGGGTAAGTTCGACCGGAACAACCGCAAGTTCAGAGAGGTGAGTGTAGCATTCATAGTCGATCATTGTGAGGCTACTGGGCTGAATCCTCAGCAAACCACATGTATGTGTGGTCACGATGTGACAATGCATACCCTATCTAATTGAACACCAGCTTGAAGATTGTGATGGCAGTACATCCACCCGTTCATTTCAGCTGATACCTAACAATTTTCATGATAAATAACTGGATCTGGCAACTTCCCGAAGGAAGCATGCCAGCGCCTTCCCATCGCTCTGGTATTACAGCAAGCATACAAGGATCTCTTGAGATAGAGCCAGCCGTGTCACTTTTCCTTCAGCTCCTTGAATTTCTTTTTATGTGCTGTCACTGCGATCTCCATTATCTTGTCGGCAATGATTGCCAGCTACTATTCAGCTTGAAGCTGAGTGCAGTCCCTCACCATAATGAGGTCGGTCGAGTCGATAGCTGCACGTGCCATCAACTTCATCTCCTCAATCTACTCTGGTGACTTCTCTCGAATTATTTCCATCATATGCTAGTGGTCTGAATAGGCCAGTGACGGTACCATGTCGAAAGGATAGCTCGCCTGAAAGTTCCAGGAGGGTTGAAGCACCAGTTGATTCCGTTTTGTTGTCGGAATTGTTTGGCTGTTATGGTTCTGAACCCAAAAAGTCTTAATAGCCGACGACGTTGTTAGTTGGTTGTTGCTGTTGTTTTGGTTCCTCTTCAACGGAGAGCAGGTTAATTAGCATGATCACCGTTTCGGTGTCCTTCAAACTGCGGACCATTCTACCCTCAAGTGTTTGCATAGGCAAAGATGCTTACTTATTCTCATCGATGAACACCACTCGAGTTTCGGGAGCTCGTGCTAGCTTCCGCAGCTTGAGAATCTAGCCCAGTCCCCAAGTGAGGTCGATGTTGCTTGGAAGGTAGCATATCACAAGCGAGCTCATACGGTTCGTGCAGAGAATCAGCTGGATGAGACGATCGGCAGTAGGGACTATAAGTCCATTGGCCCTCTCAACACGCTCGTCAACTGCAACTTTGTAGTCTTTCTCCTTGAGGGCAAACACAATAACTGGGGAGACTTGGTTAAGTGGGGAGGATACCAGGCTTGAGAGACGACTCCAGTGTTTCATAGAACCGACAGTTGACTAGTTGGTAGTCAAGGCCGAGGTGACACTCCGAAAGGAGCTGTGGGCAGAGCAACCGGCGCGTTAAATTCATGTAGGTGGATTTTTCGGCAAGCTAGTCTAGGTAGTACTCCTCGCAATCGAGTATCAGCGAGTCGCTGAGGTAGCGCCAGTCGGTTACCTTATGGGACGAGGGTCCATGCGTCCCAGCGAACCATACTTGTTAGCATGAGTGCCGTGCGCCTTGCGGCAACTACAGTAAAGCTTCCACCTGAATCAGTCGTAGCCATTACCAGTCGAGAGGAATGGCGTAGTTGATGCCTTCGTCGGGCTGGCACTCGCGAATATCGAACTGTCTTTATTACATATAATTATAGACGGCTGGCCTGCAGGCAACTTATATCCAGCCAGGGCAGCAACCCCCTCACTGCTAAGGATGATAGCTCCGCTCCAACTACTCCGAAAATTATTTTCGAAGTTACTCTACTTATATTCTTATGGGCTGGTTACTACGATCTGGCCAATCAGCGCAACTTCTGTGAATGGAGAGGTTGGGTATCAATTGTGCTGGCTGAGGGTGTTTTGAGGAGTGGGCATACAATCCCGAGAGAGGTGTGGGCGCACAAGTTTGTGATCGTAGTTAAGCTTCGCAGTTGGGGTGGGCTGGAGGCTACTCACATCTAACACTACACCTTTCCACTTTCATTGAGATTGGTGAGTTCCTCAAATCTTTGGTCAGGAATCCTCTGTCTTATCTCCGATGTAATTCGTCAGAACTAGAATTATATCATCAAGAAGCATCTCTTCACGGTAGCCGACTAGCCTTATGTTCACATTAGATCCACCCATACTGTAGAGCTGCTAATTGGAGCTCGGAAGTGGCAAATTGGATGCCCAACTGATACGACAAGATTTGGAGGGTGCTTTGGATACCCTTCGAAGTCGATAGACACCTTGAACTCTCCGAAAGAAAGCAGAAATTTGCTGCCTTCCACGTAGCTGAGTGGCACTTCCAGGGGAACTGTGACATCAACTAGCATTCCCAAATTCGTTCGATAATTTGGCTTACCTCTGGCTGAACTGAACTCGATTCCCTTGATGTGACATAGTTTAATCAATTAAGTTTCGGCAGTTGCTGCACATTTATATCGTTTCTCTTTGACTCTCTGATGATTTGCGTATGCTGCTGTCATAGTCATTGCTGCTGTCAGCCTCCGAGGGAAGCTCCAATCCCCACTAGCATTGTCTACCACAGCAACAGTTCACCCAAGCTTGACGTGAGAAGCTTCATGGAAACTGATACCAGTTCGCTTGACGATGTCAAGAGCATCCTCACTAGTACCAAATGATGTTAGTGTAGGGTATAACCCAGAGCTATGCAAGTACTTCTGCGGCAGCAAGACTGAGCAAAGCGTAGCTCCTCTACGCAGATAGTAACCACCCGTGCAAAATCGTCAGTTTATCGAACGGCAGGAGCTCATTTCGAAAGAGCCAGCTCCCAAAGAATAAGCAAACATCCCTGCGAAGCCATAACCACCAGCGTAAGATGTCAAGCCTCAACAATCACCCGAAGGCAAAGAAATTTTGGTGGAAGATGACAACGAATTGCAATATCGACGGCCGAAGTAACAATCGGAAGCCGATCGCATTGCTGAAGAACTGGCACGGCGGGAAGGTTCTACCCGTGAATTTCCTGACACAAAGTTCCGCCGATACTACAACAAGCAATGTGTGCAGAATTACGGTGGGGTGAACATCAATCCTGTCAAGGGAGGTGTTTATCACGGCGATTACATGAAAACACACAGTGTCAACCCACACACCGTCGGCAACCGACCGGAACACTACTAAACTTACAAAGGCGCATTATAGCATGCAAAGCACCAGGGTAGAGACAAAGACCAGCGAAAGAAGTAGTTGTAGAGAGAGTTCCAGCGAAAGACCAGCAGTTCACAAAGTCAATACAACGGGCATTGCTAACAGAAGGAGGATAAGCACATCTACGACCAACACGATGATAAACATAGGAGTAAACATAAACGCACGAGGGTGCATGAGTAAGACAGAAATATCGAGCAGAGGCAACATGAGAATCACAGTCAGGCAGCCTCCAGTTCAAACTTAAGTAAGAAAATACTACCAACCCCCAAAGGTCGTGTAAAGTTACCATAAACTGTTCCTTCAAAACCACAGCCAAACGAGAAACCAGAAGCAGCAGAGATAGCCTAACCATCTCAACCTAAGATTATGAAGGTCGTTGAACTCAGGTGCACTGAGACGCAGACTTAACAAAAATAGGAACCCTCCCAATTAAATAAAGAAGCCTACAGAAGGAGTGTCGTTCCCGAACCGCAGGCCAAGCTCTCAAAGCCAGAGAGAGAACAGAACAATCCGCCACAACCTAAGGGAAATAACCACAAGTCACCCAATTAGCCAATGCGAAGGATTACTCCAATGGCACCATCTCAACAACCAGTTGACCAAGTTGGAAGGTAAGATCGCAATATCGACTAGCCGCATGTATGCTGCCAGGAATGTGACCACAAACAATGTCAATGCCTCCGCCAAATGAAATTGGAGATTTTAGAACGGGCGCAACGAAATCCCGACTTGGCGCAACGGCTAATCTCTTACGCCCGACATTAAAACCTGTACCGCAACTACACTTTCGAGCTTGACAGCTTAAACCGCTATCCTTGCCACAAGTAATTTTATGGCTAAGTGCAGAAACCAGTTTGAAAAGTACTACTACGACTGGCCACGCTACAAGTTAGACCCAAAGAACTATAAGTGTAGTGCACAGGGGTGTTTGGAGCAAGTTCCATACGCAGGAAAGGGAATGCTCAATGGACACTACGAATACGAACCGCACCACCCCTGATACTAAACACCTCAATATTTAAGTCCTCTTTGCTATGGGAGACTGTAGCCAGCGCCTTTGTGAGCAATTGCTCGAAATTCGTGACCTAACCAGTTATAATCATTATTGGTTTTAGGCGTCGAATTATGGTCAGGCGTATTAAAGGAGAGGTGTAGTCCAAGCGAAAAAATAATTTAACTATTGAATTGCCCACGGAAGGCGATGTAAGAGCAAGATACGTGGAAAGCTTACCTTATTGAGGAGCAACCTCGAAAAGGGGGTCAATAATGGTGGAAAGCCTAGGATTTTGAGGCTCCAGCCGTTAGCCGCTATTTCGCTGATGACATCTATGTACAGTCCGATGCAAGCTTCCTGGGAACATGCGCTGCAAGTGATAAGGGCTCCAGCGACGACACATTGCCGTTCGAATAGCAAGTTGATGGGAAAGCGATCTTAATGCGTGGCAGGAAGTTGATCAAACGGCAAAGAAAGCACAAGGAATTAGGCTCTAACCGTCACGAAACCACAATCCCCAAGGTTATCTTCACGTGGTTGAAGAAGATACTCGTCAGTCGTTCATGTCCGGTCAATATGTAACCGTACTTTAAGATATGTCCGTACAAGGAAAACAAGAGAACCCTCCTGGATTTCTAGCTAGTCTTTTGGTTCGCTGAGCGTGTTGGAGGCAGGGACTTCATCGAGTTCAAGTCATTCCTCAGAAATTTGAAGAAGGTGCTGTTGGAGGAGGCTCACAGGGTATACTTCAATCGCAAGCGGTACAAGATATTCGAGGTGTACTTGAACAGGATCTACTTGGCCTACTTTCAGGGAGAAAGCTCGCGGGAGCGCATTGATATCCTATACCAAAGTAGCCCCAAGAAACTGAAGGCACTGTAGCGTCTCTCAGAACTTCAGGTCAAGCTTCAAGCAGTGCTACCGTCAAGTCTGTGATGTGTACTCATCTTTGATAGGCTTGCCTTTCGCTTGTTACCATTCTTCAGAATAAATAAAATCCTCGATGCAAAGGCGCAACATTGCTCCCGTAACGATGCCCTACGAATCGGACATCATTCAACATGCCATGATCTACGGGGAGAGCGGTGCTATGCTGCCTATCATACGCATTCAGAAAAAGTCTTCGATGTTGCTGGCAGGCCGCGAGCCTGAATCTATGGAGAGTCCTAAGCGTATCACTAACTTTCAGCAGAATGCTTCTGAGAAGTGGGCGCCACAAACTTCGGCCTGTCGATTGAAGTCCCTGAGCGATCATCGGAGAAGCTATAGCACGCTCGTCCGCAGCATTAAATCTACGAAGATCACTAGTGGCCAAGACAAAGCCAAGCTTGATCGAATTCGGCAAGGCTGTATACCAACAATCACCTTGCGTGATGATACCGAGACTATGATCGAGTCGGATTTGGAAGACTCTTAGGAGGAGCGGCTGGACGAAATCGTAGGTATGCACTCTTCCGCGAAGAATATGTGGCTGGTGAAATCGGTTTATGCTGGTCGCCCACCAACAGTATTCTTCCCATACTGTCCTGAGACAACTTTGGCCGATAAACCTAGAAACGACAGATGTTATCAGCTGTCCGAGAAGGAAAGCCAGCTCTGCCGCCTCTACTTCAAAGTAGTGCTCCTGTGATAAAGATAGTTCCCCGCGGACCGGCCGTTCAAGTGCGTAGTGAATCCCCTAAACTTCGCTGGGTTGTATTCTACTGACGAATCCAACTGGACGGTATTCTGGGGAATGCCGCGTCGTAACCAAGTACGCAAGCTCATCCGCGGGCAAAAGGTTAACCATTTTCCCGGTTGCTGGGAGCTCGGCAGAAAGGATAACCTTTGGTACACTTCGAAGTAACTTTAGGAGAAATTTATGGGGAATGAAAAAGCGCTTCCATGAGTAATACTTGTTCGTCCCAAACACGTACATCCTTCCAGATGACTTGGATAAATTCGAACGAGCCAAATAGCAAGCCGATCGCAAGCATTTGTGGATTATGAAGCCGGTGGCATCGGCGTGTGGACGCGGTGTGAAGATGCTCAGTAAAAAGTCAAAGCTCAACCACAAGCGTAACTATCTGGTGTGTGAGTATATTGCAAACCCACTGTTAGTCAACGGCATTAAGTTTGATCTTCGGCTGTACATCCTGGTGTCTTCCTATGACCCCTTGAGAATCTATTTATTCGAGGAGGGACTTGCCCGCTTCGCTACGTAACGCTACACCACTGACGTAACGGAACTCACTAAGAAGTACGTGCACCTTACCAACTATGCAGTGAACAAACATGCCCCAAAATTTATCGGCAACAAGAATTCAGACAATGATGGTGAAGGTTCCAAATGGTCCCTTACTGCATTGAAGAAGCACCTTCGCGAACAGAACCACGATGTCACCAAACTCTTTGCCGACGTAGAGGACATCATCATCAAAACTTGCATCTCCAGCTAGCCGTACATGCTCGACATTTCTTGTAAGACCAGTGAGCATCGCAACAATTGCTTCGAGCTTTATGGGTTCGATGTACTCATTGATGAGACCCTCAAGCCTTGGCTACTGGAGGTCAATGTATGTCCCAGCCTCAGTTCTACCTCGCCGTTGGACAGCAAGATCAAGCATACCTTACTTACCGACACTTTCAACCTCATCGGTGTGCAGCCGCCACTTAAAACAACGATTACGACACCCCCACAGAAAGAAATCTTCTCGCGTAACATTAAACAACTCGCCGAACTAGACTACAACAACTGTGTGGAACGGCTAAATGTTCAGGACTGGAATGTGCTATTCGAGACTGAATAAGAGAACTACCGTCGTGGCCATTTTAAACGGATATTCCCCAACCGAGACAACTGTGAACGCTACCGACACTTCTTCGAGTTCTAGCGCTACAACAACATCATGGTAGCAAAGTGGTTGACCACTGAACCCAACTTTCTTACTCGCATCAGTAAACGACTGCACAATGATAGTCTGTGAACCTACATCCTAAGAGCAGTCAGCGGTAGATTGGTTAACGGCTATGTCCGCGTTCGTCAAGCGGCATTAGCTCGTACTCGTCGATAGCTCGGAAGGTGTTGCAGCCAAATCCGAAGCATCGGTTGTCCAGCAGTGTGCATTTATCGGCACGGGTGCGGCTGGAGGATGGTGGCGGGATAAGGTTGCTTGTAATGATGTTGTTGTTGGTCGGAAAATGCCGTAAGGTGGGAATCGTTGGTTGTGACCCACCTCCTTAATATGCTCGCTATTCAAGAAGTCTGGCCGAATAGGAGCTGCGTTTAAAGGAGTATTGTGAATTGTTTGTGTCAGCTCGTCCTGTTTCTTGAATGACTTTGTCTGGGAGTATGTAGGTTGGCTGGGTAGACTGCTGTGATGGAGGATTTTGTCTGCGAAACATACTTTCAGTTGTGACTGTTATTGTTGGTGGTGGGGGGTGTAGGCGTTAGATTACTGGTTAGCTCATCCTTTGAGAAGAAGGTCGCCTATTTCCATTGTCGAGTTACGATACGAGAACCTTTCTGCGGTCTTTGGAGTACTTTGCTTTGATCTGTCTGCTCACTTCTGCTACTGACATGCCTCTGAAGTTCGACTGTTCATTAATAGGGCGTTTGAACAGAGGCTTGACCTTGTTCGTTCTAGCTGCTGTCGATGATTCAGTAAAGGCGGTGGATTGAGAGCCCATCTTGTTCAAGAGTCTGCGTTCAGATCTATCGTATGATAGTTGTGTTTATGGTGACCGCACTCCCCTTTGAAAGGATGCTGTACTGAGCGGTCTCACCAGTTATTGTTCCCGATCACTTAAAGTATGAGTTATGGGATCCAACTGAATCTCCTCCCCTTCGGCTGATTAGGTTGGGCAGCAGAGATTCGGAGTACCTGTACTTGCCAAATCAACTCTTCTGTCTGTAAGGGATCCTCGCTCCACAACAACTGTTCCCCTCTGCTCTGATCGCTCGACAGTCCTACCATCGGGATATTCCAGCTTAAAGCTCGCTGCTGAAAACTTGGTTTACATGTTTCCGTGAATTTGTTTGCTTTCTGCTGGTGCAGTCGACTGAAGTTGCTGTGAGTTGTTTTCACGATTGGGAGAGGGTGATCTAGAAGTGTTATTGTTTAGCAAGAGCTCGTCAAAGCGGTTGGAGAGTCTGGGTCTCGTACCAAACACTACGGGGAAGTTTACCCGTGAGTTGGCATTACCGTTGGAACGTTGGGCGTACATGAGCCGTCGCCTCAATAAACTTTACAAACAAACTTATTCGACGTTAAGTGGAGGGCCAATATGCCTATTCACCCAGGAAGCGAGTTGGCAAATATCGATAAGGAGCGTACTATACAGTAATGTCCAGTGCAAGTGAGTTTAATCCATCGATAGCAACACTTCAACTTGGCAGGTGCTCCGACCTCAAGCACTTATTTCGACGCCGATTTGGAGTATTCCAGTTCGATCCTATAAACTATATCCATGAAGGTTGCCCTCTACAAATATGTGCTGGCAGCAGTCACAATCTTCCTGTATTTGGTCAGCACGAGACTGTACAAGGAGGTCACCACCATCAACGAAGACACCATCAACTCTGTGTTCAGCGAGCTTGATGTTGACCACAATGGAGTGCTCGGCAAAAAGGAACAGTCCTTCCTCCGTTACTGTGCCAAAAATGTTACGCTGTAAGAGGTGTTCGGGCTGGCCAATAGTAAACTTATTGCCTTGAAGTAGTTCCAGCTAGGCATCCGACCGTTCAGTAATGCTCAGATTAATTCAGTGCAGAATGCTGGTGGGTACTGTCGGGGACTACTGCAAGCACTCACCGATCCATACGAGATTGACAAAGTCGAAGTGAAGAAGCGCAAGGAAGTGTTCAAGGAGATCTACGACCTAAACCGCAATGGGAAGGTGGACTGGAAAGAGTTCATGCTGGTAAACAAACTCTTTGGGACGGACCTGGGGGAGAGCGTGACTGTGTTCATCGGAAAGGACGGCAACACAGACTTTGTGCTCACCAAGGAAGAGCTTTGACAGTTAACCAAATTCTTGAGTGCCCAGAGTGAATATCAATAGGGTTGCTTCTGTGGTGGCTTTAACAGCGGGTGTGGCTGAAGAGGTGGCGGGAGACTGTAGGTGGGTTACTTGAAGGTATTGGATAGCATGACAGGTTGAGAGCGCTCCAGCTCATTCGGGTTGGGTTGGTTGGATATTAGGCTTCCAAGGGTGCCACTTTGAATAGTGTTGGTGTCAGAAGTGCCTTGCTGGATGCAGCTGGTGGGTGCTTTCTTCTGGAAACTGTTAGAAAGTGGTTGGGTACTCTTTCGAGGTTCATTAATGCTGCCGGACTGAGCAACCTCCTTCTTGTCAGCTACCAAGGTCGATTTGTGGTGAGGTTAGTCCGACTGAATGAAGCTCGTTTGCGGCTTGTTTCTATTGAAGTTGTTGGCATTGTTGAACACATTCGTAGTTGCCATATTCCTGTTGGGTTGTTTTGTTTCTATCTGCGATTTCGGTGGCATCGGAATGTTGGCTGCTACTTGGGATTTCATCGAAGGAGGGATCGTTGAAATAGGTTGCTTTTGCTAAAACATCGATTGTGGTCCCTTCGAGTGCAGTATCTTCGACTCATGGGCGAGTTCGCTGATCATCGATACTGGAGGCTTGTCTTATGGATATTGTTTTTTAATAATTGTGCTCTCAGAGAAGCCGTTGCTTTGGTAGAGGTTCTCAACCTCCTCCATGAACTTTGCCATTACGGAGGTCTCGTAGACTTCAGTAACCTTTTTCCTGTACAATCCGTAGTATTCCAGAAACTGTTGCAGGTAGTCCTAAACTGGCATATTTCTATTGAGCAGTGAATAGATTTCACATAACGACTTTCTCTTAAAAAACTCTTTGATCTCGTCCATGCTCTGATGGGGTGATTGCTGAAAGTTACTCGGGGATAGGCATTCGTCAAAGATTTTCTTCATGAAATCTAGAACGGGTTGATCTCTGCTACTCTCCTTCCTTCGAATGCAATAGTTGGAGAGCTTGACATCATCCAAGAGGTACAGCATGACTGAGTCTATGGAAAGGTAGAAGTCAATGATCAGATTGCTACGAAGATAGACTATGGCTTGAGCGACTGAATGCAACACCCGCATTGCTAGATATAGCATTCTGTGGCCACTCTGAGTCGTGGACTGAGGATTCTTCCGAACGTATTAAAGATACTGCTGCAGACTTATGCCATGACACCACTCCGAGACGAACGATATTCTGTCATTCTTCTAGTCCTCAATGTAGCAGTAGTAAGGTTGCAGGTTGGCATGCGCTAGGGTATGTAACTTACGGTAGTTCTCCACAGTACGCTCTGAGTTCACCCATTTCTTTACTTCTTGTCGTTTCTCGCATCAGCACTGGTTTTTGGAAGCGACTGACAAAATAGCCTGTCGAGAGGGTTCCGGTGAGTTCATTCTTCGCGATGAGCTTCTGCCCACTCACAATTTATTCGAGTGTCCTGTCGAAAAGCATTTGTGTTATATTATCGGAAAATGACTGCCGTTGCCAATCAAACCATCAAAAAGTTGTCGGAAAAAAATTGCTGTCTGGCTTTTGGTTCGGTCTCTATGTTTGGGAATTAGACTGAGAGCAAAGCCTTCTCTATCGGATTGTCTCAGTCGCATCCATTATATCAATATCACTTTGACAATCAACACTGACAGCCATGCTCGGTGACATGTTCGATACGGAGGAGGAACTAATAACCGGCCAGAAGGAAGGTGCATTGCTGAATACTTATGACCGGCGACCAAGGAATTGTGCTTGCGACCTTCCTCTACCAGAGCAAGCTCGGCAGAAGGGCTATCCCGTCGGTCTGAAGAATCAAGGAGCAACTTGCTACCTCAATGGTCTCCTCCAGATCTTGTTCCTTACACCAGAGTTTCGCAGGTTGATGTTGTAGCTACCACTATGCCAAGGCGATGATCTCAGTAAGCGGTCCGACTACCTCAACAGCTAATCGAAGTTTAACTTCGTCATGGGCTTCCAAAAGCTCTTTGCGTAGATGCAGATGCTGGATTGCAAGGCAGTGTCAACTGAGCACCTCAATAAAGCATTTGGATGGGAAAAGCTGGAACATCTCAACCAGCAGGATCTTCATGAGGCGATGAGGGTCATACTCGATACTCTGTAGCGAGCACTTAAAGGGACCACTGCTGAGCATCTAGTCAAGGAGAATTTCAGAGGCATGACAGCAAACTATGTGAGCTGCCTTCAGTGTAATGGATCAAGAGAAACACCATGCCCTTACTTCGACTTGATGGTCCAAACAAAGGATATCTCAACTCTCGAAGAGTCACTACAGCGGTTGATAACCCCTGAGGATATGACTGGTGATAATAAGATTGGATGTGATAACTGCGGAGTGCGCACTGACTCACTACTTGGTGTCAAGATCTGCTCCGTTCCGAACGTACTGATCGTAACACTCGGACGCTTCGAATTCGACATGATTAAGCTCGATAGAGTTAAGATTGTGACTCCATTGCAGTTCCAGTTGGAGCTCAACATGGGGTGCTACGGAGTTCCTTCGGACCAACCCACAGAATTCTAGCTTTACGGGATCATCATTCATCAAGGTTCGGCCCATGGTGGACACTACCTTGCCTACGTACGTGATGTAATGCGTGAGTCAAGTTGGAAGAGCAACCTTGAAACGAAGGAAGCTGAGGATCGCAAGTATGAGGAGTAAGAGAGGAAGAAGCGATAGAATGAAATTCTTACTGATGACCAGAAAAAACGTCGATAGGATAAAGAAAAGTAGAATGCAACCAAATCAACTTACTCGTTGGGCGAGGTGAAGAACAAATAACTATTGGATGGTTGGTACCAGCTAAACGATGAACGGGTCACCCCGATAGCAGCGAATAAAATTGCAGCCCAGTACGCAGGTTCCTAGTCAGCGTACATCCTCTTCTATAGAAGGAAGGGTATGCAAGATGAGCCACCGAAAGTCCCCGACTATCTGGCACGCATCATCCAACAATCCAATGACGATTTGGAAAAGGTTAGGCAGCACTACAGTCACGAAAAGCAACACATTCTGCTGAAGATCAACGGCGCAGACATCAGGCTAAGCAAAGATACCAAAGTGGGTGACATACTGTCAGTATACTCACCAACAGGCGTGCTCCTCAACAAGGAGCAGCACAATGGTCTGGACTACTACCCTCAAGTGCTGCTTCCTGAGCACAGCGATAAGTCAATCGAATAGCTTGATCTGGTGCACTTGTCCAACTGGCTATCCTTCGGTCTGACCAGCCAGTAGTACCTGTCTGTGAAGGATAAGATTGACAAGGAGAGCCTACCGATGCAGCTCAACATCCTATTCGAGTCCAAGAACACAGTGTACCAAACTTACCAAAACACAACTTTCCTTCAACTGCGCAACTACATTGAACAGCAGTTTGGAGTGCTCTATGAGCATCAGATCATCACTCTGGACGGTAATCGCAAGGAACAGAAAAACCTATGCGAGACCAGCGATAATGACCATAAGAATTTGCTGCAGTTGCGCATCATCCATCTGTCACAGCTATTTGTGGATAAGACACAGGGTGCAGAGGATCTCAAGAAGCAACAGTCCAAAAAGTAGGAGGAGTTGCTGACTGTTGTTGTAGAACGGGATGATTAACCCGGCGTCAAACGATACTATGTGAACAAGAGCATATTACTCGAGGAACTATTACATCGAATCCGGTCGACGGAAGGACTCGATGATACTCATAAGAGAAGATTGAGATGGCTCAACGGTGATCGGCTATTCTTCGCTGAGCAGTATGCGAGAAGCCTATAGCAACTCAATATGGAGGAATCCTTAGTGAGGCTAAAACTGGAGCGAGGAGAGATACCCATCAGTGGTGACCTTTGTGTCAAGGTTAAGCTACAATCCAAATTGTTGCCGTCCACAGATGAAATTGGTGAGTTCATTGCTGACCCTTCACAGTCTGTCGCTGAACTCAAAACTATAATCTGCAGCAAATATTCCCTAGATCCCAAGGATCACAAGCTTTACCGTACGGATTGGATGGGGGATCCCACACGACCAATTACTCGTGAAAACCAGAGTCTGTTCCAAACTAACTTCGCGAAGGAGTAGACAGTGTGCCTCCGAGATAACAACTCACCCACCGACCAGGAACTGATGCACTTCAGTATCAGCATCACGAAGACTGGTTCGCCGGAAGACTGCTCGGATGCCAAAATTAGCTTGAAGTGCGAAGAGACTGCGACACTTGCTCACCTGAAGGAGCAGATAATGAACATCCCAACAATTAAGGAGCTGGCTGCTGGGAAAAACTACAAACACCTACGGCTACGCGAACTGAAGCGAGACTACATGTTCGGCACAGTGCTAAGGTAGCACGACAAATCACTCAAAACCAACAACCTGACGGATTGCAGTTTGGTGGTGCAGGTGCTCAATAACGAGGAGCAGCTCAGCGAGGATGATCTTGTGCTCATCATCAAGCAGAGGGACTCTGAAAACAAGAAGTATAAGGAACCAGAGGAGTTCATCTTTCATGCCGGCAAGGTTCCCAAAGTGGCTGACTTAAAGAAAGCGTTGCTTGCTCATAAGGAGATTGAGCTTCCCTTGGAGTAAATTCGAATAGCGAAGTACTACCATAACGACTTTGAGTGGATCGAGTTCACAGAGGATAATTTTAAGAAGTGGCTGGACGCTCGTACCAAGAAGAGAGAAGCTGATGCTAAGGCTCGAGAGCAGAATAAGCAGAAGAACAAATAAACAGGCAAGAATAAGCCAAAAGAGGGCAAGAAATAGGCTAAGAAGGAGCAAAAGCAGCCAGAGGTTACGACTGCGTCTGAACCAACAAAGAACAATGTTGAAACGCCAGTAGAAACCGTAGCTGTGTAGGAAACTGTTCAAGAAGTCGATCAGCCTAAACTTGTTGAGCCGACAAAGCAAAAGAATCAACCAAAGAAGGACAAGCCAAAGGAACCAAAGTAGGGCCAGCCGAAGTAAGAACATAAGGACAAGAAGCCGAAGGCCCCAAAGGCAAACCAAGCGCCTGTGAAGTAGTTTGTCTAGGAAGAGAACCTCAGAAAGGTGCCGTTCCTGCTGAAGGATGGCGATATCATAGGCTATGGCTTCGCATGTTAAATCCTCGAGACCGACGACTTCCAAACCGATGAAGATGACTACGTACTTGTACCGAATAATACAGCTACGCCACGTCAAGGAAGTGGAGCTGGGCAAGACCTCTGGTGGCAAGAAAAACCGAAAGGAAAACCCATTCGAGCTGTTCGTCGATTTCTGATTGGTGAATGCAAATGTGGAAGCAACTATCATCACGCCCGTAGTTTCCCTGAACTCGAGAGGGCGAGGCTTGCAGTTCCAGGAAGTTAATTGTTGCCTAGCAGACACACAACTACGCTGTCATTGCTGTCCAGCCTTATCGATTTATTGTCTTGGTGCTTTGTTATAGTGCTGATCGACTGCTGGCACGATGCTCTGTGTTGCTATGCTAACTCCCTTCTTCTCTTGAAGTTATGAGCCAGCTAGTCAACAATCGCACAGACGTCGACCCGTTACCACTGCTACGGCTGGAATCTATTCATTAGCCTGAACTGAATGTTAAAGTCTGCCAGTTTCTCTTGATAAAGTTCAACCACCTGTCTAAAATCCTCTTCTGAGGCAAGTCGAATCGACTCGGTTGCCTCAGCTATATCGTTTCTCATTTCTCGACAATCCTTGAGCCAACGGTGAAACTATTGCTTACGATGTTCGCCAACCTCAATAACTCGACGATGATGCTCTTCGGCACTGCTCAGAGCTCTCTCTCGAAAGTCTCCTGCAAGTTCTAGCAGCAACCTATAACTGTCCTCCACCCACTACTTTATCTCAAAATACTTTCCGTGAATTTGGGCGTGCTCAGGTTCGGTAGAACCCTCTTGTTAATCTACTGCCCTGATGAACTGCTATAGTTCGTTGCTTAGCTCCTGGACCACAAGCTACCTTGGAATTCGCTCGGTACTTGCCTGTCGTTCTATTCGTTCGACGAGGAAGCCCTTACTTGCGAGGTAGATAGCACACCTTTAGCAGTATGTTAGTTGCTGTTCACCCACTGCGACTAAATACTTGGCCGTCTTATCCTGGTGGTTCTGACAGCTGTTCCCCACTCGCAGTTCTTAACAAGGGCTTGGCAGTTGACACTCTCCGAGCGACAACTGTGCCTTCTGCACATTTAGGTGCTCCATTAACAATCTTTATCGTTCTTTCGATGGATGTCTGAGAAAGGTTTTGGTATCAAACGACCCGTTTATTTTTGGCATCGAACGCTGTTGTCTTGGCTGCTCATAAATAGATTCTAGGGCTATCCTGTAATTGCCGTCTTGGTGCATATCTGCTGGAGCTTCACTGATTCGGCGTTGCCGTCCGTTCCGACTCGTCATACTGTTAACGAAGTTTTCTAATAAATTTGTGTAGCGGGTAAGCTCTATAGAGATCAGCGGGAGGAGGCTTTGAGGTATAATGTGGAACGAAGCCAAGTTCACATACGAACTTAAGCGGACTACCAAATGGGCTATGAATGGTGAAAATATGAGTCGAAAGTGTGGTGTTTATGAGAGTGTGATGAACTTTGCCAATCGTAACGAACTGTTCCACGAAATTCGATTGTAACTGTTTGACTGGGATTAATTAGCGCGCCTCACAAAAGTATCCATTTAGTTTGGTTATTTTTGTGAGCTGCAGCTCTATCTGACCAATTGCAAGACTTAGCCACCAAAATCAGTCTTCCCATGGTTCTAGGTTCCTCCCATGATTCGGGTTGTGCTTCTATGCCAGACCGATTCGAAGTCCAAATCGTTTAGGAAGTATCGAAATATGTAACCAGAACCCCTCCAAACACGCAACACCCTTGAGCTAATAGATTAGAGCTTACTGTCCAAAGATCTGACTCCACCTCAATTCGTTATATTCAAATTCAAAGTAATGACCGATCACCGCCATCATCTTTCGTTCTTCGACAAATATTCGATCGAGCAGAAGGTCAGTGGGTCAGACGAGACGCTGCTACGCGACAAGCAAACCGGCACCTACGTGCTGATGAAGGAGGTGCTTGTTGACTCCAACGAACAGTTTCGAGTGGTCATTGACACCCTCGAAAGTCAGAGGTGTTTGCGTCACGACCATCTTCTTTCCCTCATCGACTACTAGATTCGCCCTGAAGAGTCAGAGGGTGGTGGAGTTACCCGCAAGATCATCACGTTCTTTCAATATTCAAAGCATACTCTTGAAGATGAAATTAACTCAAGAGTGCGGGAGGATCGACCATTCGAAGAGAACGAACTGTGGAGTTTGGTATTCAGTGCAACGATGGGATTAGCCTACCTGCAGAAAGAGAGCATAGGACATGGATGTGTCTCTCCCATCGATATCTTCCTGGATAAGGAGGGAACCATAATGATTGCAGATCCAAGCATAGCAACCAGCTCACCACTGGATTGCATGGAAGGCTACTACTACGCTCCAGAGATGTTGGAACGCCAACCCGAAGTGGATGTATTCAAAGCGGATGTTTGGAGTTTAGCGATGTGCGTGCTCCAAGCTGCGCTCTTAGATCCCTGCGATGACTGCTATGATTATGAGCAGGGTATCATTCATTACGAAGTGCTACAGGAAAGGATATTCAAGTTAGGAGAGCACTACGGAAAGTAGATTATTGATACTCTGATGATGATGCTGGCCATCGATCCAGCTGAAAGGCCAAGCTTCGTTGAAGTTGAGGATCATCTATCAAAACTTCTGGATTTGGGCGGGTCAATGAGCATGCAATCTCAATCAATGACAGAATCGGAACTTCAAACATCAACCACCCAGAAGAGCATAAGAAGATCAACGTTGGGTGCTAACAACCCTCCACCGGGGCTCCGACCTATGGAGGAGTAACATGACGAGCCAGAAAGCTTCCCTGACGAGGAGTGCAGACACCTCGATGACGAGTCCGTTCCTGACAAATGTGATCAAGAAGAGAGCAACGAACAGAAACTGTAATCGTTGGATATCAACATCACCACCAACACAGGGGAAAAGGGCCAACCCGAAACGCATGTTATACATCTAGAAACAAGCCGACCGTTCGAATGTGAGGAAATCGAGATTGAAAATACCACATCAAACAGTCGGTCGAAGGCACAAGTATCTCACCAAATTCAGCCTGTAGGTCTGCTTTCCATACTAAGCACCCAACGTGGCAAGGAATGTTCATCAATGTACGAATCTCGTGGAAATCGTCCGATTGAGCCGGCCTATCCGAAGCCGCTCCTCGGTCAAAACCGCATTCCAATAAGCATTACGACATCGAAGTACGAGCAATAGAACAACCGAGACTTCTTCAATATGAGCAATAAGGCCAGTATCATCGTCGATTTGCAGTCCGATAAGAAGCAGGGTGGAGGGTTTTCAGCTCTCTCGAACCCACCTTCAGCTGGCAGCAATTACCAACCAGCGTACAAGACAAATCTTTACGACCCCACCAAGCAAGCGTATCCAGAATGGGGAGGTTACTTGTACCGACCAAGTGAAGGCCAACTCTTTACAGACCCAAAACTACTGGAAATGATGAAGCATGACCTGCAGCGCATTCAAGCTCGTCAGCTGCACCACTGATCGGATTTCTTGAGGATATTGGCTCGCGAATGTAGCATTCGCATGGGCTAATGGCCTTCTGTTTGAATAATATTCTGTTAGGAAAGGCGAACACATGACTAGCGCACCTTCGGAAGAGAACCAGCCAGTGCAATAGGAACCTCCAAAGCTCAAGCAGGCAATGAGCTGGGGCTACCCCGTGGCCTATCCCATGATGTTTGGAGGGATGCCCATGCAGTTTCCGATGGGCATGCCCATGCATCCAATGATGTACGGAATGCCTCTCCAGCCCACCCACCAACCCCTCCCTCTTCCTCGGAAAAAGATGCTCGATTGCTACGAGCTCGAGCTAGATAGGCAAATTGGTACAGGATTCTCAAGCGTGGTATACAGAGCCATCGATACCCGCAACGAATAGGAAGTGTGTATCAAAGCCGTGGACTACCTCGGACTAGGTCCCAGTCATAAGGCCATGGTGATAAGCGAGATTGGCATACTCAAAGAAGCTAACTGTGAGAACATTTTAAAGTGCCTGGATGTGCTGGAATCGAAGCAGTTCTGTTACATCGTTACGGAGCTCTGTGATGACGGAGACCTCTTTAAGCGCATCAAAAAGGACGGAGCAATGACAGAGAAGGAAGCTTTAGTACATATGAAGGGCCTTGCTAATGCACTTTTAAGCCTGAAGAAAATTGGAGTTATTCATAGGGACATCAAGCCTTCGAATGTACTGCTGAAGAATGGAAAGGCCAAGCTCGCCGACTTTGGATTCGCAGTCTACGAAACGTATACAGTAGCATGATTTAGCAAACTCAACGAGGAAGTAGCTACGAATTTGGGCTCACCAATTTACATGGCTCCGGAAGTGCTGTTCAACAATAAGTATGGGTACGCGAGTGATGTGTTCGCTTTTGGGGTGACCTTCTACGAGCTGCTGCACTTAGTTACTCCCTGGGAAAGTTAGACCGAAGAGGAGTTGCGAACTAAATTAGCAACCGACACGGAGGTGAAATTCAAGGAAGGGCTCTCATCTCGAACTATCGCCATTATTCGCAAGTGTCTAGTGAGGGATCCCCTCACTCGCATCACTATTGAAGAGCTCGCCCAGGAATTGGCTGCTTAATGATCCTACCCATACCGTTTATGGTTCTGCTATCGGGAAAGAAAATGGTGGTCATAGTACTCATTTTTTGACCCTGATTTCGAAGCTAGCCTTGGAGATGTCCTTGACCTTTCCGAATTCAGAGAAAGATGTATATGTGCCAGGCCCAGGTAGAGCTATTTTGCTCTTTTAAAGCATCGATCCACGACGACCTCGACCAAATGACCTGACTCTACTAGATGGAAACTTGGAAGAGGTGTACTTACCTTACGCATTCAACGTATCTGATGAGTTATCTACATGGTCTGGTAAGTACATGAGCCGGGTCCGATGTTGCTGAATCGACGTAACTTTTTATTCGAGCTATCAGCTTCAATAGTTTTGTTGCGAAAAGATGGCGATAACGGGTTACTACATAACACCATCGGTACACATAGTTCGAGAGTACATATTTGCCGGTGTTGTTAACTTCCGTTTGTTTAAGACTATATAGGCCTGGGCCTGGCACATCCCGTGAGCCTCTCCGCACGGCAAACGAATCAAGCTTTGCCCCGATGTATATGCTATTGTTCGCTAGGGTTGAAGGTAGCGGGTATTCACCTGGTCCTGGCATTGTATTTGCCCGCTTTTTTACGTTTAGGGCTGCTCCGAATGTTGCTTACTCCCTTCCCAATCCGAAACTGAACCCTTTAGTTTCGTTAAAGTCGAATGAGCTTTTAATGTTGTAGTTGTTTGGTGGAGGTGAAGCTGCTTTGTTACAGAGGTTCGTTTTGTTGCCGACCCCGAAGCTGCAGGTGCGTTTGTTCCGGAAATCAGGAACTTGGTATGTGAGATCATAACTACTTAGCAGAATAGGTTACCTCTTGGGCGATAAGTCAGGGAAGAAGCGCCGGTTGCGTAAGAATGAGCAAGTATTCTTGCTGTGTGAGGTGTTCAGCGGGTGGTTGATATAGTCATCGACGCTCATGGGTCTGCGAATAACAATAAAATTATTGGCCAGGCGGGGGAATCCGGATGCTGCAAAGATAACCCGACCTTGCACTGCAAGCTTCTGAAGAAGTATGCCAATGGAAAACCAAATTGGATGTAAAATCTAATCTCAGCCCAAGCAAGCCCCTAATTGCACCGAATCGACTGAAATCTTTCATGCCATTGGCTCTTCTGCATTGCTAAAGCATTCCTCAGAGTCCTATTCGAGGAGAGCTCGCTGGAGATCCATATCACATTGCCCTAGCTTGTTGCCTTCCTCGTATTTGACCGTCATAATGACGGTTTCGCCTGCTCGGAATTGCCACAACTACCACGGTAGGTTGACACTCTCGTATTTATCTGATAAGAGCGCCACAGTTCCCTCCTAAAATTTATAGGGCATCAGCACCACTGAGCGCTGCCTTTCTTCGTAGAGATGCTTCCGCTGTTCCTCTAACAAGTCAAGTTTTTTTTGCTGTTCACAGAAACTGTCGTTGAGGTTGCCCTGCATATTAAAATTGGCTTGCAGCCTCTCCTCAGGAGGTGTCTCTTGCCAGCTAAACTTGATCCCCTTCTCTGGCGATTCGGATGGTGTAACTGAGTTGAAGTAAGGTGTGACGTTCGATTCTGGGGATTGCTTATCTCTGTTGCTGTTGTCTAAATCGCATCGCTTGACATTACCCTCCATCTCGAAGACGAGATCACCGATTTATTAATCGTGGTATGTCGCTGATGGTTCCTGATGTTCTATATTCTCCTTTCCGAAGCTCATGGCCATGTGCAACAAACGTAACAAATGAAAACAATAGATTTCCTGATGCCCCAAAGAACTGATATTTACAAACGGCAAATATCTCTCGATTAGGAGCGTTGAGTGACGTATCGTTGCTTCATTAATAATTCCTACAATCACTATGAAATTGCTCTTGGTGGTCCTTGCGATTGCTACTGTCGCCTTTGCGTCCAACGGTGTCGATCTATCAACACTCGCCACGGTGGAGAACTTCCAGTGTTTGGTGGATACTCAAAATGTCACCTTCGTTGTGCTCAGAGGATATCGCTCGTTTGGGTCACTTGATCCTAACATCAAGGCCAATCTCAAGAATGCTCAGGATGCTGGTATCTTCTTCACTGATGTCTATCTGTTCCCATGCAGGGGAAAGTCTCCTGTCGACCAAGCCAATGAGCTCATTGATCATCTCTCTGATGTCGACTACAACTACATCTGGGTTGATGTTGAGACTAATAGCAGCCCTGGATGCAGCTGGGCTGCTTCGACTGCAGAGGAAAACTGCAACTTCCTTGAACAGATGGTTAACCAGATCAGCAAACGCGGTCGCGCTCCAGGTATCTATGCCAGCAGCTACATGTGGACACAGATCATGGGTTCAGCAAGCGCTTGCCCGAAGTTCAAGGCTCTACCTATTTGGTACCCTCATTACGACAAGACCCAAACATTCAATGACTTTACACCTTTCGGAGGGTGGACTAAGCCCAACTACAAGCAGTACCAAGGCACCACAAACGTCTGCGGCGTCGGAGTCGACCTCAACTGGTACCCCCAGTGCTCTGGTGAAGAATGCCTGCAGAAAAAGTGATCCATAAATGTTGGGGATTTCAGCGATAAGCTTTGTGATGTTATCGAGTCAGAACCGACCAGTATGTTTGGCAGTTCTCTGGCTGTTAGTGTAATATGGCAGCACTTCCCAATAATCAGATTCCTCCAATAAATATGTCCGACTACAGTAGGTCCAACCGTCGAGTCCCCAACTACCACATGCGGAATCATCATTCGTACACTGAGCCTGCATAATAACCAAACTACCAAAACCATCTGCCTTCCAGAATCACTTACGATGTCAATGAACGGGCAACGAACCTTCAGAAACAGCAGAACTATCGAAAGATGCTCGATGAACAGGTCAATGATCGAAACCGCAGGCAAATGCAAGTAGCTAGTTACTCGAATACACGTCCTCACTACCATACTGAGGAATTTGATAGGGAACCACCATTGACTGCCTACACCGACGCCATTCCCTATAGTCCATATACTAAGGAAAGTGTCGATTTGCAGTTCAAGAGGGAACTCGAGCTGAACCGCGAGCGAGAGATTCAAGAGATGAACCAAATACGACGAGACATTACCCATCAGTTGCAGGCAGTCAAGGTATTTGACTATGGATCAGTTATCCCTGAGGAGGAAAAGCTTGGCTTCAGCCGTTACTATTCACAGCATCAAAGACCAAAGGATTCAGGCCGTTCTCAACTATCGCCATATCAGCATCCACTCAAACGGGACGACTCGGGAAGGATTGAGGCATGTTTGAATGAATGTGAAGCCATCCTGAATGGATTTGTTGAGTAAACCCAAAGCGCCTACCAATACTCAGGAAAGAAGTATAATACTGTGGAGCACGACAGCCGAAAAAGGAGAATTCAGACCGAAGCAATCGGAGGGAGCAACTCCATCGCGAAATACGATTCTATAAACCCCAACTTGTTCAGGCTACCTGAACTTCCAATCAAGAAAAGACCTCACTACAACGGCGATATCGCTCCACAGTTAATCTACCCAAAACGGACGAATATCTTAAAAAGCGAAGATTACAATAAGGCCAAAAATGCAGTGGGAAAGTCACGCGATGCCCGACTAAACTCGGAAGTACCCCACGACACAGACAAACTCCAAATAAACAGTTACCCGAGGCCAAAGATTAACTTGATTGAAGAGCACAAACGATCAGGCAGTGAATTCAACGATGATGAGCAATAAGACCGCAATGAATTTCTTGCAGTAAAACCTGAGGAACCCTTTACCAGCAATATCAACGTTCCAAACAATAAGAAGCTTATCGAACGGAAGTAGCCTACCAAACCACAACCAAACCACAAAGAGGAAGAATTACAAAGCCAACCAAGTCAGTAATTACTAAAGACTGAGTCGGATGCTCCTGCAGTCGACAACTATCTAGACGCAAGTATAAATGCAAACAATCAACCACGCAAGAATGAACCCGATACAAAACCAACTCTACAGCCACTAGTAATGCCAACCACTGAATCCCCTCCGAGCGAAGCAAGGGATTCACGCATGAGCAACAATTCAGCGTTGAAGCTGCAGAGGGTACCGATGACTCCCCGGAATAAAAGTAAGCAGAGCAATCACGAGGACACCAAGAGCGAGTAGGTGAAGAGTCAACAAAAAGCAAATGTACATGTGGAAAGTAGTTCGGCGATCCACTTTAATAATGCAGGTGACACCACATCCACTATGCAACTTCCGGCGTGGAAACCTGAAGACGACGAAGTAGGTGACTCGAACATTACCATCAACAATAAGGATATTGTCTCCTACTTGATGCGAGTCAAGGCTCGTGGATCTAAGCTATTCCAACGGATAAAGGAACATAAAGAAGCTCTGAAGCATGTTCATAAGCAGGAATCTACTGAACTCGAGGCCTCTCCTCAAGCCAATCCCTTATGATCTTCTGTCTCCTGTTTGAGTATTCACAATCTCTCAATGGATCAATATGAGCGGCCCCAGAGGACACGCTTCTTGGCAGCGGCTCCACAGTGGAAGCACTTGTCAGTCTCGCTCAAGGGAGCAGCGTCGAGCGGCACGCACAGGGTCTTGGCCTGTCCTGTGAGGTTGATTTCGCCTTCCTCTGCCTGCTTCTTGGTCTCCAATCCTGAAGTCTCCTTAACCTTAGCCTCACATTCCTTGGTATCACACCTAAGTTGAAATGGGAAGGTACCAAGGAGTCAAAACAACGTTCCTGTTGTTTAAGTGTGACATGAAGTCCTTCCAATTATCAGCCTCCTTCTATCGTTCTTGCAGCCTGGCCTTTGCGTTGGTAAACATCTGGTTTTGTATCTCCTCGAGGATCTTCTCTAGGGACTCAACAAGTCCATCCCATTTCAGCTGGAACTTCTTACCGTCAACACGGATGACACACTTTACTTCCTGAGCCTTAATGTCCTTTGGACCGAGCTCCAATCGGATAGGAACACCTCTCAGCTCCCAGTAGTTAAACTTCCAACCGGGGTTGTTATTGGTCTTATCGTCAAGGTGAACTCTAACTCCACCTTTCTTGATGATTTGATAAACTTTCTCAGCCTCCTTGAGGATGGCCTCTTCCTCTCCTTTGAATGGAATTGGAACGATCACAACTTGAACTGAAGCAACCCTGGGTGGCAGCACAAGTCCCTTATCGTCGCCGTGGAACATAGTCATGATACCAATGCTTCGAGTGGTGAGTCCCCAGCTTGTCTGGTAGACAAGTTTCTTTTCGTTCTTCTGATCCTCAAATTCGATCTTAAACATCTTGGCAAAGTTCTGACCAAGGTTATGACTAGTGGCGGCTTGGATGGCCCTGCCGTTTTCATAAATCCAAGTCTCGACAGTGGTCGTGAAGTCTCCTCCTGCAAATTTCTCGGATTCGGTTTTGATACCTTTTCTCACAGGAACAGCCAACAGCTCCTCATAGACTTTTCGATAGAATTCGAGGTTATCGAAGGTTTCCTTATCGGATTCTTCCTTCGTGGCATGAGCGGTGTGGCCCTCCTGCCAAAGAAATTCTCTTGTGCGGATGAACGGAGTTGGATGCTTGAACTCCCATCGGACCACGTTTGTCCACTGGTTGAGCTTCAAGGGAAGATCGCGATGGCTGGTAATCCACTTAGCATAGGCTGGGTACATGATGGTCTCGCTTGTAGGTCGGATGGCGATGGGTTCAGCGAGATCGCTCGTTCCGTATTTGGTAACCCAAGCAACTTCGGGAGCGAAGCCTTCAATATGATCCTTTTCGGTCATCAGTGCCTTTTGGGATACAAAGAGTGGGAAATAGGCGTTCTCAACTCCATTGGCCTTAATAAGAGCATCGAAGAAGGTCTGAACCTTTTCCCAGATAGAGAAAGCCCAGGGTCGCAGAATGTAGCATCCGCTCACATCGTAGTACTCGATAAGACCAGATTTGATGATGACTTCCTGGTACCACTCTGAGAAATTCTATGACTTCTTAACATCGATTCCGATTGTATTTTCCTTGGGAACTTCCTTAGTCTCTTCCTCCTTCTTCTGATCCTTCTTGCCCTCTTCAGCCTTCTCAACGGGAGTGTCAAGCTCCAATCTGTGGAACACAATCTTCTCCTGTTCCAGGAACTTCAGGAAGTCGTTGCGGAGCATTTCAACAGTTGCAGTGTTCTCGATCGGATGGAATGCCCAATACTCGTTCTCAAAGAGGTGCTCGTCTATGGCTACCTTGACCTGCTGCTTCTCGTCATTGGCAAGACTGAAGGGATTGATGGATCCCTTGGCACTCTTGAGCACAGATTCCATCTGTTCCTCCTTGGCAAAGCGGACATTGCCGCCAGTGGTGCCCAGTTTCTTCCAGAAGCCTAAGGTGCAGAAAGATTGTACCTTTGTCGAGCTTGGTGTCCTGCCTGGCAATAACAAGGAAGTATGAGTTGGGTTTCTTGTCGACGTAGAAGAGGTTCTTGATGAGAGGAGCCTTCTCAAGCTTCAACTTCTGTGCCATTTCTTCAAGGTTCATAACCGCCTCATGTTCATAGAGCTTGAAGGGAAGGTTGCTTTCCGAAAGGTATGCCAAGCACTAGGCCTTGCTGAGCAGCTGCTTTTTCATCCAACTAAAAAGATTATATCGCGCGAGCCTCCAGCCGAACATATAATTATTCTTTTATGGGGCAGTCACTGGTGGTACTGACGGCTGTCTCGACTTGGTCCGAATTGCTTGGCACTGTGCTTGCTAGCCACCTTCTGTGGCTTGTCCACAATAATGAATCCCTACTTATCGAGTTCAGCACGTTCTTCTCGAGTGAAGTGACCCTTATCCTCCGAATTGCGATGAGCAACTGGGAATTGATCGGCCCCTCGACTGCGATGGGTGTTCTTTTGCGATAAGTGGTGTTTAGCATTCTCGCTAAAATCATCGCTAACCTTTTTAACTGCAGGTTCACTGGGTTTGGGAGCGCTCTCAGCGGGAGTTGTAATAGTGACTGGCTTGCTTTCAGTAGCAGGAGCAGTTGCACCGGAGGATGCAGGGGTCGCAGCCGTCAGCGTTTCCACTTTAGGCTCAACCCTCTCCACATGAACAGGAGCCTCCGTAACGACAACAGTTTTCTCCTCCGAGTCCTTTTTAGCAGGCTTTGAGGTAACCTTGGAAGCATGTTTTTCTTCTTGGAGCAGGCGAGGTACTTTAACCTCAATGCTACCAAAGTCCTTATGCATCACAGTTTTATCAACGATAGCCTGTAGCCCCTCGTTCTTGAGATAGTCCTTAACAAACACTTTTGTTTGATCGAGGCGCTCCTTCATTGTCGAGTGGTTTCCATGGAGTGTATACATAGGTTAAAACAGCTTGGCTTCCTCCTTCGTAAGAATCTTCCTCTCAAATAGGGATTCGGGTTGGTTGGTGAGTAGACTCACCAGTGCAGACAAGTGCAGCAACTTGTGAGCTTCCGAAACCTCACTTTCCTTGCGTTCATTTTCAATCTGCTTGTAGAACCTCAAGATCTCCTAGAACTTCTGGTTTTCATCGAGAAGCTGCTGCTTTTTGCTGATCTTCTCCTTCTGTTCAGGTTTGAGTTGGTCAGCGGGCTTTGCTTCCAGATCAGCAATGTCTGAAAGCTTCTTGTTTACGTTTCGTATCTTATTCGACACGGCACGCACAAACGGTATGGTATTACGTTCATCCTCAGTGAACAGGGGCTATTCCTTCTTGGCAGGCTTCTTGGCTTTTGGCTGCATATCTTATACAAATTATAAACGAGCTGAGAAACGGTCGAAACCTCCAAAGGCAGGATTACCTTCGAAAAAGACCATTTATGCCGTATGTTCGTTGGAAGATTATCATGAAGGTGGATATACGGTTAAAGGCTCAGAGTTTTAGTGGTAATAAACGAATTCATCAGCTGCAAATATGGAGCCGGAAGTCGAGCTGGAACGACCTGATAGCGATTTCGAATGCGTCATCTGCCTTGAACTACCCAGCTAAACGGTCAGCTGCTTCAACTGCCGCCAAATTATGTGTTGGCAGCACGTCCGCGATATGAAGAATGCCTGTCCCTACTGTCGCAGCCACCCGTTCTGTATACGATACGAATATGATGTGCATCCGGAGGTCGAGAGGAGAAAAGCTCGTCTCAAAGAAAAGAGTGCACCACCGAAGAAGCTGATTGCCTGCAAGGCCTACCGATGCGACTACATTGACGTGTACGAAAACATACTCATTCACCGATAGGCTGTGCACCCATAACTCACAGTCGACATAGTACTTTTCGGTATTCCGAACGAACACGAGCCTGTGGTTGAGGTTAGAGACAAGGAAATTCCAAGCAAAATCGAAAGGAAGGAAGCAAAAGGATTAGTTTTTCAACCTGCTCACAGCTTGATTCGACACAATATCACCGAAGCTGACATTGAAAATGCGAAGGGCGCAAGTCGAGCAGTCGAAGCCCCATTAACTGATGGACGTCGAAAATTGCCTACCTATGCAGAAGCACTTCTTATGGGAATCCACGCTCGTACATGCCCCAACCCCAAATGCAAGTATGTATGGAGAGGGAAGTGGGGCAGCTTTATTGGCGGGATTGACGGTGGCACCCACTTCGATTTAACCACATGCCCTGAAGGTCGTCTGCTAAACGAAGAGATCGGCTGGAACTATGACGACCCACGTAACTGACAGTATCATTGATGTTATTATGCGCATCATTTTTGAAGGGCTGCAGAATAGTCCTTGATGGCTAACTCTAACTCTCCCATGTTGTCGTAGCAGTATCCGCGTATGAAATAACTGGTGGAACAGTTGGAGATGTTGATTTCCTCGGTGAAGTCTTCAACAGCCTTGCTGTATTCCATCATTCGCTCGTAGCAAACTCCACGGTTGTGAAGATACTGCAGGTTCTTTGGGTCGGTTTGGAGGGCTTTGGTGTAGTCGCAGACTGCCTCGGCGTACATACCAATCCGAACGTAGCAGTAAGCACGGTAGGAGTAGCTCTTGCTGCTTTCTCCAGTCAACTAGATCTCCTTTGTGAAATAGTCGATGGCTGTCTCATACTTCTCCAGTCTGCGATAGACGATGGCGATGTTGGCATAGGTCAGTGGGTTGCTAGGATCGAGTTCTAGGGAGCGTAGAAAGTCAGCTACAGCCTCCTCGTACCGACCCATGTTCTTCAAGCTACAGGCTCGGTTATGGTAGGACACTGCACTACTCGCATCGAGTTCGATTGCTTTGCTAAACTCAATGTACGAAGCCTGATAATTTTCTTGCTTGTCGTAAATCATTCCCCGAGCATGATAGACAGGCGCAAACTTGGAATCAATTTCGATGGCTTCATTGAAGAACTGCATTGCTTCACGAATGCGATCTTGCCTTTCGCATAACATGCCCAAGTGGTAGATGATGTTGACGTTGCGAGGCTGCAGTTCAGCAGCCCTCCGGAAGTCAGATTCTTCTTCACGGGGCATGCGCAGCTTCCCATAGCAGAGTGCCCGATTATAGTAGGACTTGTAGTTCTCATTGTTGAGTTTGATTGATTGGGAGTAATCAGCTGCTGCCTACTCGTACCTTTTGAGTTTTCGATAGGCAAAAGCCCTGTTATTGAAGAAATCGGCTTTACTGGGGTCCAATTGGATTGCTTGGCTGAAGTTCTTCACTGCTTCTTCGCACAAGTTCTTCCGATCGAGGCTGATGCCGCGATTGTAATAGCAGAATGCGTTATGTGGTTCGAGGGTCAGTGCTTTTGTGTAGTCGCTGATGGCCTTATCAACCTCACCGATTTTGTCGTAAGCAAAACCTCGGTTGAAGTAGGCTTTGAAGTGCTGTGGGTTCTGTTCAAGAGCTTTAGTATAGAGTTCGATGGCTAGCCGGAAATCCTGTCGTTTGCGAGCCTACCAGCCCTGGCTATGAAGGACTTCAGCCTGCTTAATCTGCTCCGTAGATGCCTTTTTAGAGCTGTCAGCACGAGACAAACTAAGCTACGCCAATGATTCTTCATTCAGCCGCAGGGAACTTGCCTTATGAAGACTACCGTTGGAGTGGGTTCGCTGTAGTTGCTGCTGAATACAACTGGTATCCATCTCAATCAACTTTAGTTTGTTGTCGCTCGGCTTAAGGATATCCTCCTCATTCTCAATTGGTCGTCGGAACCGGCGTGGTTCTGCTTTGGATTTCCTCATTAACAGTTTCTCACCGTCCAACTTCAACGCAGCTTAGTAGTCCTCAAGACCAGCTCTAAACTCGCCCTTTTTGTTGAGGCAAGCCCCTCGTGCAAGTAGTGCATTTACATGGGTCGGATCGAGCTCCAACACTATGCTAAAATTTTCAATAGCGTCGTCAACCTCCCCCATCTTATCGTGTGCAGAGCCAAGGATAAAGTAGGCCCCAACATTACGACTATCGAGGTTGAGAAGATTGTGTGCGTCTTCTACGGCCTCAGCATACTTGCCCTTCTTCAGATAGCTACTAGAACGGATAAAGAGGGCTTTCTTGTGTGCCGAGTTCTTCTTTAGCCTGAGCGTACAGATACTAATGAGGTTGTCAATATTGATCATATTCCGATAGCCCTTACCTTTTTCCATTGCAAGGTACTCCTTCGATAGAAGTCGTGAGTCTTGACTCGGGCCATCATAGGTAGGTAGGTCGGTGCTGTCATCGTTGCGACGGTACCCTGTCTCGTTGCTGCTTATTGAATTGCTCAGCATTCGTTCAAAACCAAACTGTTAATTTAGTTATAACACGAAGAAGAAGAGGTATTCAGATACGAATTATCAGGGGAGGACCCTACTGCTGCGGAAGTGAACTGGCTTGCTCAGTGCCTGCAGGCCTTGCTGGGTAACATCACGCCAGCGTTTAGTGAGGTCAACTCCGTTCTGGTTGAAGAATGGTTGCGGCATCATGAACTTCTCTTGTGCTTCTTGGTGAACACGAGCAACTTTCTGGGGTGTCATCTGCTGGGCATAGTCACAGAACTTTTTCTCAGCATGAAAGTCGTTGGCCGATGGGTAGTGTTTATGAATAGAAGTCTGCAGCCCATAATCCTGGTATTGTTTGATTCTGCTCGGATAGGTATCTGCGAGAATCTTCTCCTCAGAAGGAGGAGGCACTGGAGGAGGGATTGCGAACGCCACTTCTGGCTCACATTCCATCATGTCGTTCTTCCTGAAAGAGAAAATTTCTTCTAGGATGGTTCTTTTCTCAAGCTGAGCAGGTTTCTTCACAGAACTTTCGACTGGGCACTCAAGAATTGGTTCGAAGAGTTCTGTCATTCCAACATTCTGGTTCTTCAACCCACTGCGATAGGTAGTTGCTCTTTGCACTTCGCAGTATTTTGGTTAAGGCTTCTCCTCTTTCATCTATAGCAGATCGAAGCTCTCCTCGAAGGTCGTTCCAGGAATCATTGAGACTAAGTTAGGCTTAGCATTACCGAAGTCAAGGAGATCGTTCTCGACAGTCTATTTCTTCTCTTCGTCAAGCTTCGAGAAGCGATTCTCCACTGACTCGCAGTTTGGGATGTTTTCCTTTTCTTTCAGGAAAGGACTCCTCCTAAAGTCAACCGTCTTGTTGTGGTCACTGCGGCGTGTATCCTCCACCGCACTGCTGTTCATGCGGTTGTTTAAACGGTTACCTTGCAAGGTCCGGTTGGAGCAATTGGCAGTACTCGAGCTGAGGGTCTGTTTGGATCGAGGTGCAGTGTAGTCTGTGTTCATGTTGGTGTAGGCAGGGCTGATGTCTTTGTACATGGCTTTCCCGCTTAATTTATGATTGCCCTTGGCGGCAAGCCCGACATTAATAGCCCTTGTTCCGATTAATTGGACATGGCATAATTAAACGTTAAACCCCCGAGCAGCCTAACCAACGAAATATCAATGACCAGACACCTGGTGTAGCTGAATCTCACCTTGGAGGTGTAGGAGATGCCCAGCGGGCCAGTGGTTCTCTCCGGATTTTTTCAGTGCTGTCGATCTGATGCATCCTCCTCATCAAAATTAAAAACCAGTAGTAGGCAGGCCGACACTCCCGCAGTTGATTGCCACTTGCTAAGCGAGCACTGCAGCGTGTGCCATTCATTCCTAGTTTATAAATTAATACCATGAACAACTCCACATTGGTCAACAACACGGACCGCATCTACGGAGAAAAGGACGCACTTGCTAAGCCTGCAAGAAGCGGTGATTACGTCGACACCGAGTCTGAGCTAATAATCTGGCCCAAGCTCATCCTGCTGATGCTCTTTACCTACGGCCTCATTGTCGCACTATTCTGCCTCTCGTACTCATTTGACTGATGCAGCGGTGTAATCATCCTAAACTCAGGAGGACCAACATCCTTTATCGAGGGAGGAGGCATCATTTTCGCGATATTCGTGGTTTACATCATCATCTACGGAGTTGCGTGGTACAAGGGTTCCCAAAAGCGAGAATTCATGAGAAGGGAGGCCGTCGAGGAAGAACTGCGTCGTGAGCGTGAAGCAGATGAGGCAGTCGTGGTTGAGTGATTAATTGGCTCATATTCGTGCTTGGTAGAATGAAAATTTCTGTCGGATTTTAGGAAGGCTTTGGCAAAATTCAGAAAGGCTGTCCATCGGTCGGCAGAGATGAGATATTTGAAGTGTGGTATGAAGTTCAGTAGAGCGGTTACTTCCGACGAGGCCGTATTGAGCTTCTCAGGACAGTCTTGTCGAGGTCGGATTGCTCTGGTTCCCATTAGGTCTCTTTGATGTGGCGTTTGTTACGGCAGAGCATGCCTCGTACCTCTGAGTACTCCATCCGAATCTTCTTGAGTTCCAGCTTGAGCTGAATACTTTGGAGGCTGTACCTATGTGTTCTCGTGGGATAGCAGGTCACGAACCTCTTAGGTTCGAGTAAGTTCTGCCTCTAGATCGTTGTTGACAACCTTTATCTGGTAGGCTTGTTCCTTGAGCTCCCAAATTTCCTCCTCTACGTTTTTGATTTTGAGCTGTTTGCTATTCCTGACTTCCTTAAAGAATAGGTGACGCTTGTAGAACTATCGGTTTGCCTGTCTCAACCTTAGCTTCTCGTTACGGAACAGGCTGATGTCCTCCTCTAGTTCACTGATCAGCTTTAACTGTTCGTTGATGTCCTCATTCAGCGACCTGATGTGCTGATCGATATAGCAGATGTTGCTCTTCATTTCTTGTTGTTCCTGCATAATCTAGCACAACTATTTGTTCAATTTCTCGCATTCTGCCAGTTGAGGATGTGACTATCCATCCGAATTATTGACAATATCTTGCGGGTCCTCTATCTTTTAGAGCTCCCTCTTGTTGCGATCGTATAGCTTGACGGCTTCGGTTATCGAGTGATCAGCCTTGGCCGATTCGATCTACAACATTTGAGACTTGGCAACGAGTTCCTCATTGTACGCCTTCTTTTTCGAAAGAGTTACCCTCATTTCGTGGATTTGATTCATCAGACTGTGAAGATCTACAGACTGCAATGGCATCAGCTCACTTGACGAACACCGACGATGTTGCTGTTTGTTGAGATTCTCTTCGTTGAGGTACATCCTTTCAATTTGTGCAAGCTCCACTCGAAGCACTTCGCACTCCCTTTCAGTCTCTTTCAAATCTGCCAGTTCCTGCCTCAATCGGAGTATCAACTTATCCGTTTACTACTCTTGTGCATGCTTGCTACGCTTTGCAATCATTACAATGCTAAAAGGGCAGGCACAATCACTCGGGTGGTGGTTGGTGGCTCAAAAGCATATCGCGGTTTCTGTGCAAACCATTCATCGTTGGAATAGGGGAGCTCTGAAGGACGCCGGGTTGTCCTATTGCCGAAGTTGAGCCTGGTATTTCCAAGTTTGACTGAACGTATTGCACTTGCTGCTGAGTCCTTTGCCCAAACATTGCCGTAGTTGGTCGAGGAGGTGATTCATACCTGATGTGTTGTTGACCCACTGGATAATTCTTCATAGCGCTGAGAGCTACTGCACTAAAGTTAGCTGCAGCAACTTCGTTTCGTCCTCGATCGAAATCACCGTAGCTGATGAGAGTGGAAATATCGTCTCGAATGCGACTAAACTTTACCGAATCGACCCTTAGGAACACTTTGTCCTCATACCGCATGAGGGCTGCTGCGACTTTATTCATGAGTATCTGTCCTTCTCCCTCAAAGTCGGTTAGCACAACAGCTGCGATTCCATTTTTATAGCTGGCACCTACATATTACTCAACTGTACTTTCCAGTGCTCTCTCATGATCTTCTATCTGTCGTTTGATATGGTTGAGCTTGTGTCGAATTTGGTCAAGTTCTGCCAATTCATGTGCACCCTGGTTATGGAAGTTTTAGGTAACCTTTCTCCGATTCTATTCGAAAGAACGGTCGAGCATTGCGATCAGCTCCTGCTTTATTCGTTGGAACTCCTCTTCCATCGAAGTTTGTACCTGACTCTCGTAGTTTTACAGGTAGCGCACAATGTAGTACTATTCGTTAGCGATACGCTCCTTCAGGCGGCGGAGTTACTGCTGGCACTATCGCTTACAGTCTTGAAAGTTAGTCTGCCACGGCTACCGCTCGCCATAGAATATTGGATCACTAGCCGGTGCCGGCATTTGCCCATGCATTTGCGACAGTCCAGCTGACGGTTCGTCTTTGAAGTGGAGGGGACGTTGTGCATGCTTGCGACCCGCCGTCCTTCTGTTGCTAAGGTAGTCCTCCAAAGTGATTGGTCGGCTGCTCATAATAATATTTATTTCCACGAAAGAATCGGATTTGCTCAGCTGTTGAAGTTGAAGAAGCTGCCGGCACGTCCTCCATCTTAGTTGGTTGCTCGCTGTGAAAATAACTTGGTTCGGGACATTCTCGAACGGTTGTTCTGTTCCGGTGGGGTGACTGTTACGTAAGGTGAAGCGGGGCGGGGCTGAATGAACTGCGCCTGGGAATGTTGACGGGCGGGTTTGAGAGTATCCTCGACCATCACTAGGTGAGCGACATCATCGCAGATTCTGTTATAGCGGTTTTGGTCTATGTGTAGTTTGGACACCCCGTCCATAAGAGTCTTCTGGGCGTTGAGAATTATGGTTTGAATCTCCTTCGTTTGTGCTTCGAAGTCGCTGGTCACTATCTACGCAATGGTCTGCTTGTAGTTATCACCTAGGTTACAACCAACCAATACTTCTGAGGTTGTGTTCAAGCCTATCGAGTTGTGTACTCACCTGTCCGATTCTTTTGCGTATGTTGGCGAATTATTGCGGTTAGGCGTTGCCTTGGGCCCTTAGCATATCCCGAACACGCTTCTCGTTTTACTCAAAGGTCTTCTCCAGCATCTGCAGAAACTAATCGCGGATGCGGAAGTGTTCTCGCATCAGGCTTTACTCGAGCTCCTTCAGGTAGTTATCCATGAACATACTAAGAGCAGACTCTTCGTCTGCAAGCTTCCTCCTGAGCTGATGCAGCAGGTGAAGACACTCGGATTGACTATCGTGGAAGTCTGCGTTGATTTGTTCGCGGTTGGTGAGATTTCTGGTGGCTTCCAGATAGTCCTGCGCAGGCATTCCCGTATCGTAGTCATGTGTCTTCGTGGTTGCCGTTCGATAATGCATTTGTGGCAGTTGGGGAACAACTGGCTGCTTGAACCGATGGGTATTTCCGTCAATGGGTGTGGGCTTCCTCCGGTACTCATCGCTCTGGTACTTAGACAAGTACAGATCGAGGTCCAGCTTGCGACTCATGGGTTTAAATAATAAGTTATGGGCCGGTACAGTTGGTAATGTTGCTGCAAACTTGAGTTAGGTGCACCAAATGCTCGGCTGCAAATCTAAAAGACCAGACACAACCAGTAGGTGAGCCAACTAATGCACGAACATATAAGTCATCTCATCAAAAAATCAGATATCGTGAGTAGAAGCCATCAGGTGCCTCCCAAAGATTACACTCTGAGGACGGTAAACGACTCGACTGTTGGCCTCAGTGAAGCGTTCGTTAAACCTTTCCGTGAGGCGTTCTGTGACCCGATCAACGTGATTTTTGAGCACCACGGCTACAGAGTCACCGTCGCGACCTGTTTTTTCTTCCGCCTCCATGCTGAACACCGTTGTCATGAGGTACTTGCGACTGTCGGTGAGTTCAAACGCAAACTCGAGCCTGAACATCATTCTTATGTAGTTAAAGTTGTTGATGGAGAGGGTCTCCACGTACTCAACATTGTCCATCATAAAGTAGTTGTTCTTCACAAGACAATCCCCCTCGTTCAGCCAGCTGTTATTCGAGGACGAATTCTCGTGCTTCTTCAGCATCATGTCGCCGTTGATGGGTTCCAGTCGAAGTTGGCAGCTCGCAATCTTGGTGCGTTGCTTCTTCTTAAAATAGCGCTTCATCTCGTTGCGTAGTTCCTCTTCATTGCTGTAGCTGTAAATGTGAAAGCCGCTTTTACGTTCGTGTTATTTAACTTCTGTGCGAAGAAACACAGTGGCAGGGTAGAAGTAGCCCAGGGACTCCATAATGTCACGCAGCTTACGCAACCTTTGGAGTAAAGCCACGCCGTTGGAGACGATACTGATATCTGTAACCTCATTATGTTTGTTAGTCTGGTGGATAGCGTATTTCAGGGTTCGGAGGAGGTTGGACTCTGAATCACTCTGGCTGCACATTCCCGCACAGTTAAACTTCTCCGCAGTTTTTTCGATCCAAGGTTGGCGTAGTGACATCCCAACGTACAGTACCTTCAGAAAGTGGCCAAGAGCGAGCCTTCTGTAAAACATTTCCACCAAATAGGCAGTGGGCTCGTCATGGGGGAAGCTGCTGCTGTCCACAATAAGGATAGACCGGGCACTATAGCCCTCATCTGAGAGGGTGCTTGTGCATCGCCACTTGAACATCAGTTCGTTCTGAACCACCTGTAGGCTAAGTTCGACAGGACACCTTTCTGCTGGTAGTTCCTCATCGAAATCCATTGATTTGCCGATTGATGTTGGTGGTTCCCTAGCTAGTTCCATGATCACACAATTATATTTATACATTAGCCGTCCCTAGCGTATCATGTGCTGTTCAACTCTTACTCCTGATTGACTGGATGGCCAACCCACCAACATAAATACAGAACAGCCGTCATACCATTTGGCTTTTATGAGTCGCCCTCCCCGCAGCCTTCTTCTTGAGCATTTACCAGCAACATATGATTGATTTTGATGCTGCCCACTCCAGTATAATTACAGGCACTTGGTGGGGAATATTTAAATTAATTTCGAGACTGATATCGGGTACACCACCGTCTAGTGAGATCACATATCAAGAACGGGTACCAAGCGCAGGTGTTTCATGCGTTCGGTTGTGAATGTCTTCGGTCCCTCCCGTCCAAGTGCATCTCCAGCTCATCCAGTTAGTTGATCCAGAACAGCCCGGCATCAATCTTAAACCGCTCCACGAGGCAGTTGAGCCTGTTCATATCACGCATCATGTTCAGCACCCGGTTGTTGAGCTCCTCACGTGGGCAGTTGAGCAGCTGTTAGAGTTGCACCACCACCGAGTTGCTTTTTCTACGGTTAGCGGAATCAAGTACATCCAACTCTCATCGAAATATTCCTTGAAGAGTTTCTTGACGAAGCTCCAAGCGGAGGATAGTGAGTAGTTGCTACCGAAGTACTTGTCTTGCGTGTATTGATCTATGAGTTTGTATAGGCTGCATACGAACTTACTGCTCTGCTTGAGTGTGCGTACCTTCGAAAGCAGCTCGTCGGGTGACTCGCTATCTGTCAGCAGCATCAGCTCTGAGGTAGTGGTGGCATCCAAGTCAGGGTCGCTCACACAATCGTTCATGCTGCTGTTATGCAGTTTCGTTGAGCGAGTCTTGGTGTTTTGGCGTTTACCGCTACTACCGTCGCTTCTGATCGCCTCCTTCGGTGAGGAACGTTCAGCTTGCTGCTGCTGACGGATATAGTCCACGAGCTTCTCGTTGTTACTGTTGACTCTGTCCATCTACTCCGAAAGTTCGCGATATTTGGTCTTCAATCTCGAAAACTTGGACTACTTTTCGTCGAGGGCTTGGATGTACTGTTTGAGCTGCTTGCGGGTATTCAAGACTAACTCGACAAGATCCTCACGCGGCAACGACATCAATATCGACTGTTCCGTGGTCAGGCTGCACACCTTGCCCGATTTACTGTGAGGTCGGTGCGACTTCTGTCTGGTACTCACGTTCGAATTGTTTATGTTTTCCTTGCCAGTGAGGAATCTTGGAGACATATCCTCGTCATCGCCAGTAGACTGCTTGTGATTGGAGGTGTCCACCACCGACCCACGATGCAGTGCGGTGATATTGTGGTACTTCTGTCCGCTGTGACTGCTGAGAGTCTGCGGGTTGCGCGGCCGCACTGCAGAACCCTCTGGCTCTCTCACAGTGTCGAAAGACTGGGAAGCATCCTCACTATCGGTGTGCATCCCAACAACGTTATTATTTAAATTCGAGATGGAAAGCATTACGGAAAGTCAGCTGAGTCGTTACAAACGGCAGCTATTGGGTCTGGGCTCTGCCGATGGAACGTTATTGAGATTGATGGTATGCTGCAGTTTGTTCTTAATTCGGATAAGAGCCTTCTTAAACTATTCCTTTTCGCGAGGGGGTTGTGGTGCAGGGTTGATATTGGCAAAACTGTCGGTCGGCTGCATATTGGAGATATTGAGCAACGTACGCCGATATGCGTTATTGATAGTCTCCAGCTCTTCATTGCGGGTAGTGGCAGTTTGGGTAATCGTTGAGGTTGCTTGCTCTAACTTGCTATCCTTTTCGAGGAGTTTATTTAGCAGTAAGCGATTCACAAGACTGAGATCCAGGAGTTCATTGACCAACCTCCGGTTCTGATGCCCCAGGTTTGTGTCACATCCGCACTGGGTGTTGGTATAGTTAAGCTGGGTCTCCTCAGAGTGGTTGCGGGAGTGTCCCATAGGTTACACACTTACATTGACGACTGCGTGCTGGTCTGTTGCGAGTGTGGATGAGCTGGTAATGTTGCTGCTGAGGCGCTGCCTATTCGTGGGTCGGAGCTTGCTGGAGATCGGGTTGTAATGAGCCTGTCGCTCATTGATAATTTTAATTTGCGACATTCTCCAAATTATTATTTGGAAGTTGGAAGCTCATGGGTTTCTTCATTTGTCTTAGCAGGCGAATCTACGAATAAGTTATATTATCCGACGTATGCTATGGAATTGTGGAAATGACAGAAGATTAAATGCTGAATGAGTCGAAGCTGAGGACAGGTAGGAGTAAGTAAGGTACGTGGATGCCGGAACGGTGTGCTTCGATGTAGTGAGTCGGTTGATCGGTGAATAGTTGCTGCCAATAACCAACCACAAGAGTCAATTGCGGAACTACGAAATAAGAGAGGTTTGGAGGGCAACTCGCGAGTAAATGCACTGTGCTGGGTTGCCAGCTTACAACAGGAGTATCATATTACCAAAGTAGAGGACGAATGGAAGTCAAGCGGCGGGTCGAGGGCGCAATCTACGAACTATACATTTCTTAGGAGGAGTAAAATCTAAGTCGAGAAGCCTCTCCAACTTGTTCTTGATCTCTATAAGGACCTGCTTAGTGTTAAATTGCTATTGAAAGGAAGGCTGATGCTCTTTCTCATCAGAACTCGAGGGTCGTCTCAGGTTTGTTGGAACTTAGTTCGTTACGGGTAAGAGGGCTCGATGCTGGGCATTGTTGGCTGCTCGCAGCTCCCTATTACTCTGTTATAGTGATTAGATGTAAGCCATAGTGGCTTGTACCAGCTAACTGTCCTTTTACAATAGCCTGTCCAGTAGGGCGCGGTTCGTCAAACTGACTTATTACAAATCACGCTCAAGTAGGCGTGAGTTCCTTCTCTCACCGCATGCAGTGCCGTTGGAGGTTTGGGTGTAATTGAACTCCATCTAGCTGGAAGCATGGTGAGTAAGAGCAATCGGATTAGAGAAGTTGGTACAGGCAGTGTTGAAGTCTGAACTCGTTCGTGTTGAGTTGTGGGTGTGACTGAGTGAGCGCCCGCATCGGGGCTGTTTGAGCTTAGCGTGAATAGGATTGCGGTGGGGGTCGTCCCCCCCAATAATTTTAATATCGTACATCGCAAAAAGTATTATTATGCAAGGTTGCTGCTGTGATGGATAGTTGACTTCGAAACATCCGCACCATAGGTTGAGTGGGAAGGCTCTGTCATTAGCCTACTTGTTTTTTCCTCGATGGCGAAGCCACGGTAACAATTCATGCTTTGATAATAGCTGCGTATGAAATCTTGGGACGGGTGTGGCAACAAGCATTCAAGCCGTGGACTTGACGATAGAATAAGGTTGATAGTGGATCCGTTCTATCCATATCGTTCTGATTTATGAGTCCACGAGAATCAATAAGTGGATTTTTACAACTGCAACAGGAAGTCGACACTTTCACGAGTGATTGGCTTTAATGCAAGATCTTTGCTGCCGGCAGTTTTAATATCTTAACGTTAACAATCGGCAAATCGATCAAATGGGAAATTTCATGTGTGATTGCTCGGAACCAAATCGCTTAAAATCTCACTCTGTGGCCTCCACGACCATTCACCACATCGGTCCAGGAAAGCCTTAGGAAAGCATAATCGTGACTGCAGTAGATCACCCCGACGGTTAGCTGTCGTTTAGGAAGCTGGCGACAATAGGCAGTGGCGCCTACTCCACAGTGTTCATGGTGGAGCAGTGCAAGCAAAAGCATCAACTGCGCCTAGCCATGAAGCAAATAGGCAAGAAGAAACTGCAAAACGCGAGGCTCGTTAAAGAAATTCTGATTTAACGAACCATCATGAAGGAGTTTCAGTGTGAGTTTCTGGTAGGACTGCACTGCGCCTTCCAGGACCAGCATAACTGCTACTTCGTGACTGAGCTCGCCAGTGGTGGGGATGTACACAGTTTCCTGTACAATACGCATGAACCGGAGAAGGAACGACTGTTTCAGAATACCAGAGAGGAAGGGCCGAAATTTATCTTCGCTTGCATCGTGCTCGCTATTGAGCACCTGCACAGCAACGGAATTATGTATAGGGATCTCAAGCCCGAAAACATATTTGTGTATGAAGACGGGTATGTGAAGCTTGGAGATTTCGGATTGGCCTGCTAGGCCAGCGAGACTGCCAAGAATGTGTGCTTCGCTGGCACTGCTGGCTACCAAGCACCCGAAATACTCTAGAGAAAAGGTACAGATTGGCGTTACTAAGGTTACGGTCGATAAGTCGATTTCTGGTCGATGGGCGTACTCCTCTACGAAATGATCTTCAACGATCTCCCTTTTGATGCTTATCAGGTCTCCCGCATGCGATATAACAAAAAAGCAAAGGCATTTGAAAGCGGAGGGTCATGGCCAGGTGATAAATTCATCTCCGAGGAGGCTTCAAGTTTAATCTATGGGTTGCTGCGAGTGGACCCGAAGGCCAGGCTTGGCGTCTCAAGTTGGTCGGAGATTAAGAACCACCCATTCTTCTACGGGTTTGATTGGAATAAACTTGCAAGTAAGTGCTACCCCAGCCCACTACGAAGCATCGTGAGCTGCTTTCCTTTGCGCACAGCCAAACTCGAATAGGACATCGACACCCAACCATAGTTCCAGGAGTACCAGACCATCGAGTAATTCTCCTTCGACGGACTACAATCATAGGTCCGATGATCCACCGTTGCCGCCACTACCACTCTTACGACAATTTGCCAGCAATATGTATAATTTGAATGAAGGAATTTTCGTTCCCACTAAGCTTCAGCGACATCGAGAAACGATAGTGCTAGGCAATCACCAACTACACGGTACGACTGGGAAGCGACGTAGGTGGAACCTGGAGATGCATTTCTTGATTTCTCATAGCGCGACATCTTCCAGCGACTCAAATCATTCGACGACGAACTGTTCAGGGAATGGGATGCAATTTGCAATAACCGCAACTTCGACATGCTGTACTGGCTTACCAAGTACCTCCTCTCTTTAGGTAGGGGCTTCGCAGACAATTCCGAGTTTAGACCTGCGCGCGTTCTCGAAAGGTTATGCGAATCGGTGTACACATTGGTGAGCCAGATCACCAACCTCTGCTCCAAGCTGGAATCAGTATCAAACATGACATAGCTACGCGTGGCGTTCAAGATGGCAATGTTCCTGGGCTTCTTCTTCCTAAACAGCACGGTGGTCAAGAAGAAGGCTTCGCAGGGCGACATCATTGCTGAGGCGATGAACAAGGAAGCCAATAAGCGAAAGAAGAAAACCATTCAGGCTGACGCATTCAAAACTATTGCTGAGCGCCAAAAGCAGTTGTTGGATTGCATAAACGACTCTCTAAAGATTGAGTTCCAGGTGCTCTGGCAGCGCAAGAATCTCGACGATGAATTTCTCAAGTACTACACGAATCTGGGCATGCGGGTGCTGGAGAGTACATTCGGCAAGGCAGAAGAGATCCGCAGTGTAATCTTCAATATCTTCGAGGTTGTGCTCAAGAACAAACCAGAGATATTCAAGCAGCTACAGTTTAGTCTGATCAACCTTCTGTACGAGGAGGATGTGGTGGACAACCTTGTGCACTTCTTCAGTAGGGCGGAGTCAGTAGAGACTCAAAAATTGTGCACTGAGACCATGATTATGACAGTGGTGTGTCTCAACTCCAAGACTAACTCAACCAACGCAGAGTCACAGGCCATCAAAAACACACGTGACTTCCTCAGCAAGCTCTCGGAGACCATTCCGGTGAACTTCTACAACAACCTGCAGTGCTTCATTAAGTTGTACGATAGCGAGTCATATCTGCTCAGGAACGCTATCACTGACATCATGGCGAATATCATACGCAAAGTGCTCAGTGGTGATAGCGAGGAAAAGGTAAAGAACCGTGACAAGTTCATCATGACGCTGTTGCAGCGTATCCACGATAAGAACTCGCATGCCAGAGCCTATGTGCTGAATGTGTTGGCACAGCTGGTTGCTGATAACATTGTGCCGAAGCAAAGGCTCATCATGATGCTCAAAGCTGGAGTTGACAGGCTGAGAGATGCCAGTGTGCTCACCAGAAAGCGTGCAGTGTTGTTGATCTACAGCGTGCTTAAGGTCTACCAATTCATCTACAGCAAGGATAGTAATTTCCGGACCCAAACCTAACTCAAAGTGGACATGGATAGTCTGCTGGAGGAGGAAGCAGCTCACCGTCGAAACCTCGAACGCCTTAACGAAGAGGCCAAGTGTATTGAGGACGAATAGACCCTAAGCATCCATGAGTCGGACATTAGGGTGGTCAAGAAGGAAATTGCTCAGTGTACAAGCCTGCTATAATTCTACCGGGAGTATCAGGAAGTACTGCAGATTATCAGCGAAATCACAGATACATTGGGATTGCTGCTCGGCTCCAAAAACCTCAACGATGTTGTGGAGGTTATCAAACTGTTCATCTTCCTCAAACAGCTCGGTATTCAGAATATCGATGGTTCTCTGCGAAAGATCTATATGCTGGTGTTCTCCAAGGAGAAGGGAGTCAAGGAGGAAGTGCTGCATTGCTTCTCAGTCTTGCATCTTAACGATCAACCTGCCAATCACGTGGCTGAAAATCTCATAGGATTGTTCAAAGGTGCCAACCTCCAGGACATCACCTGCCTTGAAGAGATCATTGAAAGCCTCATTGAGGATTCTAAGAAGAAGGAGGAATCTCAAATTGATCGGGAAGTGTACCGATACCTGTGGGACACCTTTATTCGCTCCCTCCGAACAAACTCTAGGGAGGAAGATCGAACTGCTTGCATTTCTCTTTTGCGAGTTGCCTTCATCACTGACCAGGCATTACTGAAGCCGAGCTACATCGCTAGCTTTTCTGAAATTCTCTCGGTATATGCTAAAAACGGCACGAGTGACTACCAGATCGTGAAGTAAATTGGTAAGGTCATCGAGAAGTCACCAGAGAGCATTGGCGCTGACAGCAAAGCCTTCCTGATGAACATGATCAAGATTCTGGTGGTGGACAGGTCGAGTAGCACCGACTGGTATGGTGCTTGCGAGCAGACCTTGACTACAATCTATACACTCTGTGAGTATCCCGAACAGTACACTGAACTGCTGCTGACGGAACTGCACAAAAAACTGAAAAGTGAAAGCAACCAGAGTGTTATCGCTCGGTTTATCTTTACGCTGGCACATAGCAGCCTTAAACTGCTGATTCACTTAGACAGCCTTGAAGCGAAACTCAAGAAGCTCAAGCAGGAAGCTGATAAGCACAACAGCAACAAGAATGAGGAGGAACTCGATAAGGTCATGGGCGGCATTGAAGGAGAGTTCGAACGACGTATCGAACGTCTACAGAGTTTGGCAGACGCAATCCCCGAAGACCCGTTCGTTGCCAAGTGGCTGCGCATCATCGAATACATCGTAAAGAACACAGAAAGTGGGAGTGAGTTGGAACGCATTGCTGTACTTTCGTTCTGCAAATTCATGTGCATAAGTGAGAAGTACTGCCGTGATCATATGAGCACCCTGTTCTCAACACTGAGTCGCCCAAACATGGACGCCATCATTAAAAACAACATCATCATCTCGATGGGTGACTTGTTGCATCGCTTCCCTAACCTAGTCGAACCTCACAGCCGCTTCCTTTACCAAAATCTGCATGATCAAAACCCCAACGTCCGAAAGACAACGATGATAGTGCTGACCCATCTGATCCTCAACGACATGATTAAGGTCAAGGGTGAGATGTGTAACATAGCCATCCTCTTTGAAGACTCCAGCCTTGAGTTGCAGAATCTTGCTCACATCTTCTTCAACGAAATCAACAAGAAGGAGCCTAAGTTCATCTATAACATGCTGCCAGAAATGATCACGAAACTCAGCAGTCCCGACTAACTGTTGAATGGTGCCCAGCTCACTGAAAGGACCTTCGAATGTTTCGCCAAGAACATTTTAGGTATGCTCGATAAGGATAAGTATTCTGAAGTGCTTATCGAGAAACTGTGTTTGAGGTTTGGGAATACTCCCAACCTGACAGACCTCCGGAACACAGCGTTCTGTTTGTCGCAGCTCAACTACTACTAAAAGGCGCTGCGTATGTTGCTGAGCCTATTTGATCACATCCGACCGAAGTTAGAGGACCAGGAGATCTCCAACTGCTTCAAGGTGCTGCTCAATAAGGTAATGCTTTGGTAACTCAGCTCAAAAAAAGTCAGAAGCCAGAAATGAAGTCACTCGTCGAATAGCTTGAAAGCAAGATTGGTAATAGCAATCAGGAGCATTTCGATGCTGACGGAGTGCGTAGAAAGAACGAACAAATTCAGAAGAAGAAGAAACAGCCAAAGAAGAGCAAGAGGGATCCAGATGGAGGCACCAATAGTCGTAAAAGAAGACAGGCATCCCAACGTGAAGAAGATTCTATGGAAGTTGAAGAGGAGGGCGTTAGCAGTCGAAGAAAGTAGATGCCAGTGAGACAAATGCCCCGTCGTCAGCGCAATCCAATCATCATCGAGTCAGAGGATGAACATATGTAGTAAGGCGGAGATACCGAGTACTCCCAATAGTGATTGCCTCAAGGTTGATCCAGTTCGATAGTGGTTTGCGACAGATTGTGCGCCATCGACACCAACTTATAATTACAATGGGGAATTACCGATCGACTCCAGACACGACCAAGCACACCGTCGCTGGTGAATCAGACAGGTTCGTTTTCGCTGCCAGCGGAATGTGTGGTGAGATTCTGATATGATGCAGGTTGGCGACTGACCATGGAGGATGCTCATATAGCTATACCCTAGTTCAGTGCAAAAAAGTTCGGATTGTTCGCAGTATTCGACGGCCATGGAGGTAAACACCATGCAGTAACACAGGCGATGAGGTGGCTAAGTTTGCTGAAAAGCACTTTCCAGTGGAACTCGAAAAGAATACAAGCTTCCGCTAGGGGAACTATGAAAAGGCGTTGGTTGAGACGTTCCTTAAGGTCGATTCGATGATGCTCACTGCTGAAGGCAGAAAGCAAATCAAGGATTTTCAGTCGTCGAGCCCGAATAATAAACAATCCGATCCCGAGGAGGAGAGCTTCGCAGGTTGATCCAATGAAATTTAGGCTGTACCGCTAACGTCTGTCTCATCACTGACACCGAGATACTCGTTGCAAATGCCGGCGATTCTCGGTGCATCGTTGTCACGAAAGGCAAGACAGAAAACATGAGCGTTGACCATAAGCCAGATGACGAGCTCGAGTTGAAACGAATTAAGAGTGCAGGAGGCACAGTGATCGACGGAAGGGTTAACGGCAACCTCAACCTTTCAAGAGCTCTAGGTGACCACTAGTACAAGGTTAGCAAGAACATAAAACCGTAAGACCAAATGATCAGCGCAAAGCCAGACATAAAGAGAAAGCCAGTAGGCAACAGCTAGCTTGTGGTATTAGGCTGCGATGGCATCTGGGAATTGAAGAGTAACGAGTAGATAGGATCGTTGCTGCACGAATCTATCATAAAAAACGGGAAGGACCTAACAAAGTCAACGGAGGAGTTACTGGGTAAGTTAATAGCGCCGAACTGTGACGAATAAAACGGGCTGGACAACATGACGCTCATCGTGGTGAGATTCAAACCCAAATGATCGTAATATATAGGTTGAATGAACAGTTGATTTGGAGAGGAAGTAACCGTTATACTCGCCAAATGTTGTGATGTGAGATGGGAAGGACGTCCTGGATGCTATGAACAAATTTGATGCTGATCGTCTCCGATGAGAAAATTGGGTATGAGATGCTGAAATGTTGGAAAATATTTCAGAGAGTTGAAAGAAAGCCATCCGGCAGACTACCTAGGAGAATATTGGGTCGCATTGCCAGTCGGTTCAAGGTGGTGGCTCGCCAAAAAGAGCCATTGGAACTGTCCGGGAGTGAACTACGTTATTGTGAATCGCACTGCGGAAAGAATATTCAAAGGTCGGATAAGCCTCCATATCTCCGCAAAGATAGTCGGTTTGAGATGTTGGTTACCTCTTTCTGCAGGTAACCATGACCAAGCAAGGAAATTCTTTGATTCACATTATTAAGGGTTCATGATATATAATTGTCGTGTAGGGACTCTAGAGTGCTCCTCAACGGTTTTAGAGTTGACATTACAAAATTCGACGCAAAGCGGCGTTTTAGGAAAGTTTGAGCAAGATCATGAAAAACCATCTCATAAATCAGGAAAAACGATTCCATTGTGACCAACTTTTATAATAAATTCAAGCTGACCGATGGAGAGTTACCAACAAAGCAACAAAAGGGCAATTGTCTATGCTCGCATGCAGCTGCACGTCAGTTTCGGCAAGGCTGTCTATCTCGTCGGCAATTCTGAAGAGACTGGGAAGTGGGACGTCAGCAAGGCCTACCGGCTGACCTGGACTAGCGTACGAGGCATTCCATCTTTAGGGAGATATTTGGCGCGGATCCTTCACCATTCCTGCAGAAACCCACCTTGAATACAAATATGCAGTCGGTCGCTACGATGATCCGCATAACGACAGCACGCTGTGGGAAAGCGGCAGCAACCGCCACCTGCTCCATTCGGACCCTTAAAACACCGAAATTTATCTGCGTAACCCCCTTCGACTAACTTAGTTGAGAAATGGAATCAACAGAAGATCACGCTCTAGGTGGTCACCGGCGTGTTGGCTGAGGATCAGGAGCTATTCGTGATAGGCAATTCGGTGGAGCTTGGTAACGGTCTCGCTTAGTTAGGTCTTTGGTTGAGCAAACGCTTCCTAATCAAGAAGAAAGTGGTGCAGCTAGAATGCGGAGAACTCAAGGCCATTTGGTCGACTACCATCATGGTGGAGAAGGATAAGGATTACATCCACTACTACTACATCCGAAGAACACCAAAGGGAGACGTTCGGGAGCGCGAACCTGGTCGCTATCTCTACTTCAACGACCAGGGTGATAACTCCATCAACTTCTACAACCGTATGTCGGTAATGCACCGGCCGGGATAAATCAAAGTTGTCGAGTATGACAACTTCGACAGGTTTCAGGTCAGCCAGATCACCGATAACCTGCTCGTAGGTGCCTATCCCAAACTCGAGAACGACATGATTGAGCTAAAGTCCAAAAATGTTCGAGCTGTGCTTAGCCTACAATCCAGGAGGGATCTCAGAGCCTTTTCCATCGATCCTGAGCAGCTCAAACGGCTCTACGAGAAGCACGGCATCCGTGCCTACAACATTGAGATCATGGACATGAAGCTCAAGGACTTCGTTGATCGGTCACAGCAGGCAGTGCGGCTTCTTCGGCAACTCGTCGAAACATACCGGACAGTCTACGTGCACTGTACTGCTGGCATATATCGCTCGCCTCAACTGGTTGTACTCTACTTGGTGCAGTTCGAGCAGTTCTCCGTCGAGCAGGCCGTCAGCTTCGTGAAGACCCGGCGACCATGTGCACAGCCATACCTAAGTAAGCTTTGAGGTTACGCAGAATGTATCGAACTATCCATTATGAGGCGGATGGAAGAAGAAGAGGAAGCACGTGAGCCCAGAAACCTACTTACTCGATCGAAGGACGAACAGATGCGGATAGCGATGCTGAATCGAGGTCGGCACGCTTGTTGAACTCATTTATGTATTTCACTTCAATTCACGAGTCGTTGCGAGGAAAACTTGAAGTATTTCAAGAGGGTTAGCCACCAACAGTAGCCTTCAGAGGAGTCGTTGGGTGGCTGTGTCAGGATGCTATCCTGACTAAAGGAAAGGCCAGCCGAGGGATTGACGTCATTTGTTCCTTTTGAAATTGTTACAAAGTTGATGAGTCAGTCGCTACTTAGTGATGGGGAAGGGTGTTTAGAAGGTCTGGAGTGACTAATATTGTTGGTGAGGGTGGTCGCAGTCTGTTGGGAAGATCAATAGAACCCGAGATGGTTAGGGAATGCCTTGAGAGAATCCAGATGCGAAGGCTTATGGGTGAAATATTATAAAAGTCCAGAAATGCAGACCTTCTCGATATATTTATGATTGTACGTGATACTTGTCCGTCTATTGGTAGAAAAATACACCGACGATTCGAAGCTTTTGCTTGACTTATTTTTGAAACCCTTGGATGTTTCATAAAAGAAGGAATAGAAGGCCCCTGTCTAAACTATGGTTGGTGGTCCACATCGGCAAGCCATATTCAATCGAAGAAACACAAATACTGTTCTCGGCTGATTGAATCATCTTCGTATAGTTAATTCATACCAGTCGTGCATACTACTCCCGGAACTATCCTCAAAAACAGTGGGTTCCCCGCTAATTAGTGAATCCAATCGGACAGTTTTAACGAATCCTCGATCATCCGCACCATCCGTCCAACAAATTCATCTATCAGTCTATTGACCTGCAATACCAACTCCTACGGGTTGCAATACCAACCATCATCTACAATCATGCTCTGGACTCAGTTGTCCTCAGTACCCTTCTCATGCGATCATCATTCCTCGTTGCTGTCGTCCTACGGCTGCTGGATCTGCCGAATCGAATTCTTCCGCTGCACAGAATCGAAGGGATCATCCTCATCCAGCTCGTTCTCCTTGAAGTGGTACGGGATATTGGCCTATAGCTCGCACTACTCAAATAGTCGAGTAGCTGAGAGGTTTTTTATAGGTGTGCTGTTCACCTGCTGCTCAGTCTGCTTAACCGTCGAATTGTCTTCTTCCGAAGTGTCCTTTCGCTGTTTGGTTCGGCTACGGCGCTTTTTGGGAGATTGGCGCTACTTTCCACGTTTCTTAACTGTCGCTTGTTGCTCCCGATAGTTTCTTAGGATCATGAAGGGAGTCTTTTTCTGAGGCGCAACACGCTGACTCACATCTTCTTCTTGGGAGCCTTCCATCAGAAAACTACAGAAATGTTTATTGCCTGCATACCAGCCATCAATTATTTAACACTCATGGCCTCACTGATCTCGAGATTTGGGAGTAGAGAATTATCTCTTAAATTCTGAAGATGTTCTGGTAAGCTCCTCAAAAGCCCTATGGACTCACTATCAGTCCGGTGGAACGTAAGAGACCAAACTATGTACCGCCACTGCCCACCGATTACGCCATCATCGCTAAGCTCATCTATGAGTCGAGTCCAACCGATACCGAACACCTAATCAACTACATATACAAAAAGCTGTTGGATGAGGGTGTTCTGTATACGCTAGTCAACCGATTGTACTATATGAACAACGACGACATCTGTTTCTATGTGCCTGAGCTCGTCTACCTTGCCGTAAAACGCAATTGTTAGCCACTCATCAAGTTTCTTGGCGACCGAGTTCAATTATCTTTCCAGGACTTTTGCTTGGTGTACTGGAATGTTCAAGCCTTCGGCTACCAGATGAAGGATAAGTCAGCAGACATCCGCGAACGGCTGGACCGCTTTGAACGAGTACATAACATCTTGACATAAGGAGCTCAGAATCAGCATGTTCAACAGCGAGCGAGACATCGAACAGAAGGGACTGATGCCAACAGCTGCTGAGGTAGAGTAAATGCGAAAGCTTCGAAACGACCACTTCATCTACTCGTCAAGGTTCATTAACAAACTTGTCAAGACAAGTCTGGACTTAAAACAGATCCCAGAAGGCGAACGCAAAGCCCGGTTAAAAGCCGAAGTAGTGAAAGCAAACAGCACGATCAGAACGTGGGCATTTAGACATAAAGATAAGCGCATTTGCTATCACGAGGGAATTACCATTCCCTTCCGCAAAGAAAGAGGTGAAAATTTCGATTCAACGCTCATCGTTAGCATAATCGAGAACGAGTGTAGTTGCTACAACACAAGGAAGCGCGTACCTTACCGAATCGTGCTAGAAACTATTGACATGAAGGATTTGCTCATCTATCAACCGAGACCACGAAAGGGCGAGAAGGACAAGACAGTGGTCAGCATGACTGATACATTCTTGGACGATGTTCCTGAGCTCTAGCAGCCGATAGCTCCCATATTCGTAGACGAGGCTATCAAGTTTGAAGCATTGGGATCGTTCTTTGAGAAGATAAAAAAGGAGGAAGAGCGGGAGAAGAAACTCTTACCACCCGGAGCGAAATTAGAGGATAACCTCATGCATAATCTTATGCCGTTGGGGCAAGGATTATATGAACTGACTCGACCGCAACAAGGCGCCAACTAGCATGGCTTCATCCGAAGACAATCGATTCCACGAGTAAACAATAACCAGCATTATAATCCACAGCAGCAGATAAATCCGTTTATGGAGCTGTTCAACCACCCACAACAGCAACAACCCAGCTCTGATGTCCCCCCTAGCAGAATACAGAAAACCAGTTCATACATAATGCCAATCAATCATTTGAGACGACCCATAGATAAGGAACAGTTTGAACAGAACTGCAGGTACTTCTAGCTCCACTTCCCACAAGTGAGAAAACTCAAACATAGAAACTCCACAGGAGATGCTTGCAAAATGACTAATAAAGCAATCGATAATCTTACCCGCCGGCAGACCAGAGTGTTCAAGGAGGAGGCAGTCGACCACATGAAACGAGTACGATACTACTCGACTGCGAAGATTAAAAATGCTCCTGCAGATAGAAGCAGCCTTTTGGATGCAATCCACTCGAAGATTAAAAACCCACTGAATATTCGCAGAATCGACTCGATTTATGAACGTACTCAAAGGCAGGAGAACCCCAATCGCGCGTATGAACCACAGTGGCTGGAACAAGAATAAGCTGTGATTAAGACCTTTGGACCTTGGGAGGAGCTATGGAAGGACAAAGTTAAACGATTCTCGACAAAATCGCAATACTCACACTTCCCGAGCTACAAGTTGCGCAACTGTATTGTAAAGGGCGGAGATGACCTCCGACAAGAAATCGTATGCATGCAGCTAATCTACAAGTTTGAGGAAATTTTTCGATAGGCCGATCCAAACTTATACCTCCGGCCGTACGAGATCATCGTACTCAACGAGAGTTCGGGAATACTCTAGTTCGTGACAAATTCCATCTCCATAGATGGGCTCAAGAAGAGTTCGCAAAACTTCAACAGTCTGTACTAGTTCTATAAGGAAACCTATGGATCTCAGCTGCCACAAGCACAGCGTAGATTTGTGTGTTCGCTCGCTGCATACTCGCTGCTTACATACCTGCTCCAGGTCAAGGATCGTCACAACGGTAATATTCTTATCGACTGTGACGGGCACATCATCCATATCGACTTCGGGTTCATCTTCTGTATCTCTCCTGGAGGCTGGAACTTTGAAACATCACCCTTTAAGATGACTGCAGAGTACATGGAAATGCTCGAGGGTAAGCACTCAGATCTCTTCGAAGAGTTCAGAAGGCTCTTCAAGGTTGGATTCAACAAACTGCGCGAGAACGTTGAATCCATCTGTTCGATAGTAGCAATTATGAGCGAGGATAGTGACCTACCGTGCTTCCAACAATTCAGCATGCCCGTTTTCCGCGACCGCTTCAAATAGAATCTATCGTAGTTGGAGTTCGACGAGTACTGCGATGGACTCATCGATCAATCTTGCTTTAACTGGCGCACTGTGCAGTACGACTACTTTCAGCACCTAACCAACGGCATCGCCCAGTGATTGTATTATACATTCGAATAAGAGTCAATGAGAGCAGACCAATACTTCCGAGAGGTGAAGCAGAGTCGGTTAGTAGTACCAACTACTCCCACCATGACGGGCTATTCTCTGAAGGAAGACGTTCGGGGGAAGCGAGCAAGGGTTCTTGATCGAATGGTCGCTGCAAAGGCAGACCGAAAAAATATTCAGATGCTCACACCATCCAGGCTTGTTAGGTGGTCAAAGATTGAAAAGAATCCGACCGCTAACCTACCGAAGAATGTGGCGATGGAGACCAGTCCTAGATTTTTTCAGGGCAGATAGGATGCTTTCCAAATGGATAACTCACGTACCAAAACAATGACGATGGTGGGAGGTAGTAACAAATGGCCAACCTACACCAACCCAACCCGAAGCATCCACATAAAACCGAGCAATCCCTACCGGATAAACTTGACGGAATTCGAGCCGTGCTTCAGCCGTACTATAAAGAACGGTGTAACCAAATAGGCAATCAAGACCTATGCGGGGACACCCAGCGATACCAAGAGTCGAAGCTGTTCCAAACAAAAGATCTCACTATCCAACAAAACAAAGTCCATGAACTTCAATTGTGAAGGGTAAGGAGGTCGGGGAAGTTGGTTAGATCCGTTGCTAAGCTTCTTCGGTGGAGGTGTCACCAGTGATGACGGGTGCATCTGCGAGCAACCTTGCCGATGGGCGTAATCATTCGTCAAGTGGAGTTTAATAGACTCTCCGAAAGACCGTAAGAAGTACTATGAGGGCCTCAAGAACACTGCCATGGATGTCGAGCTTGAACTGCAGATCGACAAAGACGTCAGACGAACCCAGCCATAAGAACCTACCTTCGCGACCGCCAAGTACCGGAACCTATTAAAGGAAATCCTGTGTAGTTACAGCAAGTACGACCCGGACATTGGTTACGTTCAAGGCATGAATGTTATCCTCTCAGGCCTACTGTATCACATCAAGGATGAGTAGCCCACATTTTGGGTCTTTGCCAAGCTTATGCGACGGCTTGAAATCCGCAATCTATATCTTCGGAGTACAGAAGGTTCTACTCAGACTTCGAAACGGTCTACCTCCACATCGCAGCCGTCCGCAAGTGTCTAGAAATGAACGTGAACGACCTCTACCACCACCTAACCAGGTGCCAAGTGGAGTTGGATGCAGCCTGCTTGCCTTGGATTCTCTCGATCTTCACTAATCTCGTCGATCTGCGCTTTCATGTACAACATTGTCGAACGTAGCACATACTTTACGACAACATGATTAAGCATGGATGGACATTCATCTATCAGCTTGCGACCAACTACTTTCTGTATCTGAAGAGCTCACTGATGGCCAGCCACGATGCTTCCTAAATACTCGTTTACTTATCGTCCTCCCACGCTAACAGACGAGAAGATATCCCTTGGGAAAGAATCATCACGACCTGTGGACGGGTAACCGTCCCTCTGACATTTTCTGAACTTTGAATTTCGTTGCTTCTCGTTGCTGTTGACCAGGGACGGATATCGTAGCCTCAGGGGTAATCGTGCACTTCAGAAGCGTATTATCGATTCACTTCTCAAACTGGGGTTGTAAATTAGAGATTGGGAAGTCGGATTCGAATTGACCTTCTCGAAGGGGTGCGATAGGGAGATGGTCTCCTCTTGTCAATTGGCAGTATACTCGAAGATTACGTCCAATATAGACAACTCATTCGAATTGGCCACAGGCGGCTACCCTAAGGGGTATGGCTTCCAGATTATCCGGTGCACATCTCACTAACCATGACGATTTGAAGTTATCGGCTACTCACCGATGCTGCTTCTGTGCGAGACAGGAGTATTTAAGGCATTAGAATCAATACATTAATATTGGAAACAGCACTCAACATTGCCAAGAACTCCTCAGGTGAGGTGCCAAAGAGTTATTGAGATCCACGATCACAATCCCCAAGGTTGAAAATGCAACCTCAGGAGGTATTGAAATGTCGACTGCAGATGTTTGGAATGTTGTTAAGCGGCCTTCGGCAACTGATCGACTTTATTTAGATATGGGGCCTTATAACAACAGGCCGATATGATTTGGTAATTGAATATATAAAATGTAATTCGAGACTGAGCTTAAGCTGAAATATCAGAAGAACAGCAACATCGTCAAGCGGGCTCTGATCTACGGAGTCATGGTGAAAAGAAGATCAGTGAAAGAAGTACTCATACTAGAATATTTTTCCTTTCCTTTGTCAAGCGTAATGTAGGTTTCCAAGGAGATGGGTATCAACTATTCGTCAGCCAAGTACATCATCAGACTCTACAAGACGGAACACCTGAAGACCAGGGACCCAATGATATTGAACCCTAAACTGCCAATTGAATTGCCCACCTTCGATCCCAACCCCTTCAGGACCATGTGCAGCTACCGGGACATCTGTTTGAAGGTGAAGCATGAGGAATCCAACAGTTCATGCGACCAAGCCGACCAGACCTTCGAGGCAGACTATATGAGCGATCTTCGGCCGAAGATTATACGCTCTCCTGAACTGATCGCCAGCAACAATCTAGTGCTGATAGCGAGCAGCGACATCTTCCAGTGATGGTGACTGACTTAACCGAAATGAAAATCTCACTTACGGAGCACAAATGCTTTCGATCTTGGCCTATCGACGAATTTTAATGGGTAAGTGGCTGAGTATTCACTGTTCGCTTCGCTGAGTAGCCTGCAGATGAAGCAATGAAGTGGAAAAATTGTTAACTGGTGCCATTAAGTTATAATACATAGTAAAGCATTCATGTAATACCAACGATTCAATAGACAAGTCACTTGCATAAAATTATTGGAGATTCGGCAAACACTGACATGAAAATACTCGGGTTGGTGCTGTTTGCCGGAGTGTCTCTGAGTACCTGCATAGACCAATGGGAGGACCAGCAAATCTGTTCCTAAGGAAAAACAGAGGGGTGCAACTCAACCAGTCGAAAAACTTACCTGAATATGGTAACACTGAGCATCATCGGTATCTTACTCATAGCAGTCGGGGGAGTATTGACAGCAATAGGTGTATTGACATTGGCCATACACTCTTCCTACTCCCGAACAGCTCGACAAAGGCTTCAGAGAAGGGCAATGCACGACACAGACAATAATTAAATTCCGCCCTCTGCAAATCATCGAAATGTACTTCGTCCAGCATTTCCATTTCTTTACGATATTGAAAAAGACCAGTGCGCGGTGTGCTTAGAATCCAACTGTGACATCATTACGACCTGCGAACACTACTTTCATTTCCAATGTCTGGTTGGTTGGCTCACAACGCGATCGATATGCCCCGTGTGCCGAAACCGGGACATCTATCAGCTAACCATCATTCAGTGTCCACTCTGCAAGATGACTGGGCAAAATTTAAGCACCTTTAGTCAATTCGCGCTAAATTTACTTAAGAAATAGCGCTCACGACCTTGTCGGGCCTGTTTAGCACCTGTAAACAACCAGGAAGCAATGCTTTGACTGCTAATCGTCTTATTGCTTACCCATACAGATGGTCTTATTAATATAAAAACCGTTAAGCATGCAGGATTACGGTAGAGGTGGATTGCACGGCGCTCCTTACGACAACAGAATATACTCCAGAAAGTATGAGCTAGATGTTGGTGAAATGGGCCGTCCAGATCTCGGAGGGCCCTCTACAACTTCCAACCATTAATACGTTCAACGTCAAGGCTTCACTCAAGGACGTTCCGTACAAAAGAACTGGCAGGACTATAGGCACAGCAACTTGTCTGAGAATTATGCGAGACCTCCGACTAGTGCTGTCGGCGCTACCGGTGGCCAGCCAAGTTATGTTACCACTTTCAAACCATCTCGGGAAGACGATCTGCTGAAGAAGTTGGATATGTATTAGCAAAAATACCAGTTGGGAGGTCAACCAAAGACACCCCAAGCCAACACTCAGGTCCGCAAAATATTCGATGCGATTCAGCTGCCAGGCGGAAGAGCTCCCATCAACGAACTTCCAAACAAAAGGTCGTATGCTTATAGCAACAATAACAGTCCACAAAAGGAAGCGCAAATCCAAAGAGGCAGAGCCGATCCCGGTGTTCAAAGGCCTTGGAAGCAATCCAACGACTATGAAGTTGGTGGAGCTCAAAGATTCTAAGCTCGTCGAAATGATCCGATCAGGATCCTCGATGGGTAGAATAGGGATGAAAGAGAAACGCAGGACATGCATAGACCAGTATGTCAAGATCTTCGAAGTAGTTATGAAGGAGCAGCAAAGTTTTCGTATAATGCCCAACCAACCGAATAGCGAGAGCATAGAAGGCCCAATAGAGAGAGGATTTCATATGAGACGAACATGGCTACGGAGCAGAGACCTACCACATACCAAGGTCGAGGAAACTTTTAAGAACCGCCTGAACATCAACGACGTGAAATCCGAGGTAGCGAACCTTATCCTGAGCAAAGGGCCTCATTTGAAAGACCTGCAGTCTCTACAAACTACGAACCAACATCTAAGAATCGCTCGATTTCACATAGCATGAAGGCAGATGTCCGAGCGAGTTTTGATTCTCGACAGACCAATGATTATAGAGGTCACCCCTCCAGAGGAGTATACGACTATAGGCAGGGAACCCATCAAAGACATGCTGTTTAAACACGCGGGCACTATCCTGGGCAGCCACGTCGACCACAAGAGGAGAATACCTTCACTGAGGAGGAGCAATTAAAAACTTCGGAAAACGAACCAAAAGAAGCTCGCCGATTCAACAACAACAGCTCACAACCAAGAATACCCATGGCCTCCAAAGAACTCCTTGAAAATAGACAGTAAAATCGAACTGATAGCAGCCAATGGGAAGACTAAGCAGAGCGACCTCGACTTAATCGTGATCCTGACGAACGAGAAGATCGGCTGAGGGATATTCGAAGGAAGGTGTCGGTAGTGGGTAACACCAACGATGAACCCAGTTTTCATCTAGAAAGGTCCGAAAAGAAGCAGTCTCTACGCGAAAGGTCATAACAGCTCCGTCAAAAAATGAATGAACCATCTCCATTGAAGGAGAAGTTAGCTGTAAATAACGGTCGTACCGATCGCACAAGCAAGGAGAACAAGGAGAACATCGAAAACCAACCCTCCAGAAACCGAAGCGTTAAAATCCCGGAGGATGATTGCCAGCCACAAGAACGTAAGCGACCCCAACCCTCAAGTGTCGATTTTACCGAGCGATAGCAAACGCCATCAAAACAGCTGCCAGAGAAGAAGCTATAATTCGAAGAATAGACTTACCGGAAGATCGAAACCATAAACGACCTAAACAACAAGATCAACGAACGAATTCGGCACATCCTGTCAAGTTTTAACCAAGAAACATGCTGACTGATCACTGATCGTTAATATAAGTTGGAAAGATATTATGAGAAGACTCGAACTATTCACGCAGAACATAGCAGGAAACTAGGGCAGTAAGCGCGTATACAAGAAGCTCAGTTTGGAGGTCAATGAGGCTTCGGCCCTAGGGTTTATCTATATGAACAGCCCCAAGGACCTCAACGCACTGGATCGGGAGATGATGACTGAGATCGGTGCGGCTCTGAGATAGCACAATTCCAACGATGCAGTCAAGGTTATAGTGCTGCTGAGTCGTCTTCCCAAAGCATTCTGCGCTGGTGCCAATATCAAAGAGTTTGTGCTCGGCAGCAACAGCTATGAGAATTATATCAAGCAAGATGTGTTTCAAAGAATCTGTACTCCATTTGCCTAAACCGTGAAACCAGTCATTGCGGGTGTCAACGGAATTGCTTTCGGTGGTGGACTCGAACTTGCGATGCTCTGTGATGTCATCGTGTTTCGAGAAGATGCAAGGATTGGACTTCCTGAACTCAATCTCGGAATCATGCCCGGTATGGGAGGAACACAAAGGTATTATGGCCTCAATATGTAGGTTGGCACTCATTGTGGGGAAATACAATGCAATGAGAGCAATTCTCACTGGAGAACCCATATTGGCTGCACAACTCAAGACACTTGGATATGATGTCTACCCGACTGAGAAATTCGAAGAGTCTGTGCTCAAGTTGGCTCAGACAATGAGCAACCGATCCTTCGCATCGTTGATTACAGCAAAGAAGGCCGTCAACGCATCAGTAGAGATGTCGCTTGCCGAGGGCGTCAACCTTGAACGATCGATCTTCTACCCACTGATGGCCACCAAAGGAGCAGCAGAAGGAGTCACAGCCTTCATCGAAAAGCGAAAACCAAATTTCAAAGGAGTGTGATTGATAGCATGCTTAAATACCGAATTCATTGGCATTCCAGCTAATCAAAAGATCGTACAGTCATCCTTCTTCTTACCGTCTTTGTCTTTCTCTTCCTTTTTATCCTTTGGATTGTCCTTCTTGTTCGAAGGAGCTGCTGGTTGCTTCGTTGCTGCAGTTGGTGTTGCTGGCGTCTGTGGCTTGTTTGTAGGCTGCTGGGGTTGTTTCAGTTGGCTGGTCGTGGTAGCAGCTGTAGTGACTGTCGTTTTGCTGCTTGTTGTAGGCTTGCTTGGCGTATGAACGATGGGCTGAGGAGGTGCTGGTTGGGCAGGTTGAGCTAGCCTCTGTTTATCATCAAGCTAGGCCTTGAGTTGATCAGGGTAGGTGACTTTCTTCTTTTCACCTTTGATGAGCTCGTTGCCGAAGACTCTAAAGACCAACTAAATAAACGAAGGTATGTACATTCGTGGTTTGGAGGTAGTTCAGGATCTCGTCGTTAATGTTCTGGTAGGAATGGGTCTTTTTGTAGTTGAACACTGGAGTCTTTGTCTGCTCCTTAACCTCATCAGTTCTGAACACACTCAAATCGCTTCCATTAAGCCTCAAAGAGTATTCCACAAAGACATTCTCATAGTTGTCCGGGATCTTCGCACTCGTAATCACAACGTTGAAGTAAAATGGCTTGCCAATGAGGTCTTCGGGTTCACAGTCTTATTATTCGTCGACTTCTTCCGAGAGGTTGCGTTCACCCTGTTCATCGGTTGGGATGAGATCCACCTTAAGCTCTCCACACTGATGGTTTTCACCGATAATTGCAAGATCGGCTGGGTTGTCTAACATGTAAACCATTCCCTTGGGCGTTAAGAAACTCTTTCCGATCAGCAGCGGCTCAGGAGGATCCCAGAACGGATCTTCATTCTGGCTAACTTAAGGAACAATGCCAGTCTCATAGTACTTCTCAATCAAGTCCTTGATGATGTAGTAGCGATTCGAGAATTTATTGAGGTCCCAAAGATAACGATACCCAAGTTCACGGTTATCCACCTGCACCTTGATATTCATCTTTTCAGTTTGGATTTCAGAGTCCTGGCTGAACAGCATCATCTTGACGGCCATCGAAATGTTTCGCTTAAACTCCTTAGCGATCAAGTTGAGTTCGATGACTTTCGGTAGAGTCTTCATCAGCTTATTTTCAAAGTAGTACTTCTCCTTGACCTTGCTCTTTCGCTGGATCTCCTCGTCCTTGATACGCTTTTTATCGTTCTCAATTTCCTTCTCTAACTGGAGAACTTTCAGCTGTTAAGCGTACTTCCGCTCTTACTAAATTCGACGAGCCTACAACTCGGCCTTTTATGTCTCGATCTTCTACACCATCTGACGGACCTACTCCTCTCTCTCCTTCTGTCTTCGTTTAATCTCCGCGAGTTATTCCTACTTGAGTTTCACCCGGGCCTACTCTTCCTCTTTGATCTTCTGCTACTTCTCCTTCGCAGCAAGCTACTGCTTTTCTTTGAGGATATAGAGTTCCTGCTGGGCATACTCCCAATTTATCTCAAAGTTGTCATCTCTTGGTCGCTGCTCGCCACCTGGAATCATCACTAGGAAAATGCTATTCACACCGAACTTGAGCCTATCCATGTTCACCAGTTCCGTCTCCTCAGTGAGGAGTTGCCCATTTAGATACACGAAATTATCGCTTGTAGCACCTTCTGCATTGGGGTCTGACTTCGGTACTATCACGTGCTTGTTGTCTTCCTCGAGGCAGTTGATCGCAGCCAACAGCGGCAGCACGCTATGCCCCATAATTTCAATATCGTTCTTGGGTTCTGCATTCTTTCGACCAATTCGGATGGTTCCCTTGTCAATTGCGTAACAGATCTTTCCGCTGAGAAACTGATCCTCGTTGAGGTTAGATAGGTGCGGTTTGGTAATGTCCACTCGGGTGTAAGGCTGTTCTGCAGCTCGTTCCTATTCTTCGTGCTTTATCTTCTCGGACTTGGTCATAGAGTAGCTGTTCATCACCTGGTTGTTAAAGTTCATCTCTGATCGTGCTTCATTGAGCTTGGCCATTGTTGTTTCGTCAAACTTGCTGAGAGAAGCCTCATCATTAATGTTGATACCCATTTTGCTGAACATTTCCATGAACTTCTTGAGCTTGTCGTTTTCTTCTGTCAGCTCGCGGATCATTTTGTCCGTTTCTGACTCATTAATGACTGCCTTATTCTGAATCTTTTTGGCCTGATCAGCATAACGAAGTGTAGACAGCGTCTCTTCATAGTTGTCCGTAGCTGGCGAGATAGCGCAGATCATCAGTGTCTTTGAGTTGCCTCCCAGCGCATTCTGTAGGATACGAGTAAGGCAGGAATCACGATACGGTACGATAATGTTCTTGCCCTTCCCCATCGCCTTGTCAGCGAGCGTACTGATAACCAAACCCAGCACCGACAAAGACTTGTTGATACCAGCTGCTTCCTTCAAACGATCACCAGTGGCGCCGGTCTTACCGACTTTCTAACTACCTGCAAGATCAACAAGATAGATAACCGAGAGCTTCTCCACCTTCTTATCGTTGATAACTTCTTTCTGCCTAAACTCAATTGAGATGATTGTGTGGGCTCGACTTGAACTGGCATTCATTTAAGTTGCTGCTACTGAACGGTTTCTAAATCAAAAGAAGTTGTTACCTGCTCCCCTCTTCCATCTTCTGTTCGATTGAGACGTAGTCCTCGACCAAATGCTTAGTGAGCCCTTCGACGTACACTCCAAGGGTCTTATGTTCACGGATCTTCAGCCCTTCCCTCGGTCGTTTGTTGATTGGAATCAGCAGATCCTGAACTCTTTCGTTGTAGATTTCAAGCATACTGATACACACCTCGTATTCCTTATTCTTCTCATCATTGTTGTGGATTCTCGTGAAAATTTATTCACAGCTAATAGGCACGATTCCCTTGTTGGCACCATAGCCGACCATGGAGTAGCTCTTACCGGAGCCGGTCTGTCCATAAGCAAACAGGCAGCAGTGATAACCCTTCCAAGCATTGTCAAGAATTTCTATACCAACGGCTTCAAAGACGATCTTCTGGTCTGCGTACTTCTTACCGTCGGGTCTACATCGATGCAAATTCTTACTCGAAATAGCCAGCTTCGTTGGTGGTGAACTCATCATGTGACCAGAATGAGTAGTCGAAAGCAAAGTCGCGGTTACGTTTGGAATCATCAAGGTCCAGCAATCGAGTGGTGTTGCCGACCATCTCCACACAGAGCTTGCAGTTCAGCTCCGTTTCACGGGCGTTGAACGGACGCACCCGCACTCCAACTTTGACGCTCATCCGATTCAATTATAACTCAGCAATTCGGGGATGTCTAATAAGCAAATGAGTCAGCTCCCGTCGGTAGATGGTGGGAAATTTGGAAGTTACCTAACATCCTCATAAGAGCATTAAAGTCAAGACAATCTGATCGCCATTTCATATTATACTTTGCTATGTAGGTTTTTTGCTACGAAACTTAAGGTAA
>ERZ724508.68-NODE-68-length-68006-cov-7.844815_pt1 | contig 68006 bp, 55 predicted proteins | sample MGYA00376041_ERZ724508 | MGnify/ENA primary metagenome ERZ724508 (study PRJEB28724, sample SAMN07190887) | wastewater metagenome | isolation source: effluent of sewage treatment plant in Hong Hong | place: USA: Christiansburg, Virginia | collected 2016-03-01 ...
ACATGGCTGGTCCATTCTCTCTCCATTGATATGTCGCTGCTCCCCCATTTATTGGCGTTGCTGTAAACGTAACACTCGTACCTGTACAAATACTTGTTTGACTAGCAGCTATTGTTACGCTTGGTATAACTGTTGGTGCAACGCTTATTATTGTTTGAGTAGATGTTATAGTAGGTGTTGAAACGCAACTTGCAGTGGAGGTCATTACAACATCAAAGGTATCGTTGTTCAAAATGCCAGATGCAACATAGCTGGCTGTTGTTTCGCCAGAAATAGATACCCCATTTTTCCTCCATTGATATGTTGGTGTTCCTCCATTTACTGGTGTTGCAGTAAATGTAACACTCATGCCTGTACAAATACTCGTTTGACTAGTTGCTATGGTTACACCTGGAGTTACAATAGCATTTATCAATACTGATTTAACGCTGATTGCACTACTTCCACACGCATTTTTAGGACTAACAGATACAGAACCTCCTACTGAACCAAAGCTAACTGTGATTGAATTTGTATTCGCGCCATTTGTAATACTAGCTCCGCTTGGCACAGTCCAATCATAACTCGTAGCGCCAGATGCTGGAAGAATAGAATATGTAATTCCAGTTGCGCCTGCACATGTAGCAGATAATCCTGAAATCGATCCTGCAACACCTGGTGCGTTACATCCACCTTTTAAAATTACAGTTCCCATGTAGGATGGGTTTTGCCACGCTTGATCCGCCGAAGCAGCCCACGATATTTTTGCATCGCGCCCACCCCCATCGTCATCATCATCTATCTCTACATCAAAGCCTACTAATTGGTTGATTGCTGGAGATCCTGTTAATGTTGCCCAAGGGAAACGCATTTCCATTACATAGCCTGCTGGATTATTAACTCTTCCGAAAGTAACGCCTGTTGTTTTATTATTTAATTCATACACGGTATTGTCATTCCATCTGAACGTATATTGAAAATCCTTCGCACCAAAACTGGTAGCTTTTAAATTCCCAATATCAAAAAACACTTCCACTGCATCATCATTATATACATCTGTACCGCCATTATTTGTTTTTACATCGTCTGTTACATCGACTAATAAATAAAAATAAGTTGCATCCCACATGGCTTTATAATTCGCTGATAAATCCGCTGGTCCGCTTATTGATCCACCAATAAGATTATTTAAGAATGCGGATGTATTTGATCCACCCCATATAGCATCGGCAATGCCATCAATTGTTGGTGCAGTTACCGTTTGGTAAACAGATTTAACTACTAAAATTGGCACAGAAGTAGTTGCGGCTGTTTCGCCTGCAGAATTATATGCTTTTGCTAGTATTTGATTCGTCCCTGCAGGTACAGCTGTCCACGATATCGTATAGGGAGATGATGTTGCTGTGCCAATTAACGTAGTGCCATTATAAAACTCAACTTTAGTAATTGTTCCATTACTTGTGCTAGCAGTTGCTGTAAGAGTAATTGCATCACCTTCATTCACTGTCTGTCCACTTGTTGGTGCTGTCAATGCTACACTCACTGTTAATGGAGCAGCGACACAAGGTTTCCAAAAATTACCTGTCTGCATGAATAATGAAATGACGCGTAATGTATTTCCAAAATATCTTGGCAGGTCATCTACTGTGCCTACTGTTTTGGTGTACATACTATTCATGATAGGTTGATACGTAGCATTGGCGCCACAAATACCTGCTGCATACATAGAGCTAAAAGTAGCTTCATTTGCTGTGGCAGTTCCACCTGCTTGTGGGACAGGACCACTTGCATTGGATCCTTTCCCCGTAACATAGGAGGCTATGGGTATACAAAAATTTGTTTGTGCAGTACTATTGCCAAACCACAAAACATCTGTTGCCATTCTCCACGGGCTTCTACATGCATCGTATCCATATTCAACAGCTCCGCCATTACAATTATTTGCAACACCATTTTGATCAGACCAATTTGTTACCAAACCTGTTGTGGTATTTCTATTCGCATTAACTAAGGTGTAGGCAGCTGTTACTGCACTGTTCCAAGTAGTAGCTTGTGAGGTTACTTGATCTGCAAATTGTCTATAATATGCTGGTGCTTGATAACCCGGATTTCGGCAGTTATTTCCAAAACCCCAACCATCACCATTGATCGCTTGAAAAGAAGTATTATGGATTTCTGTATTTTTAATAGCCGTAATTAAGGTAGTGGCTTCGTTGGAATAATTGTAGGGGCTTGTAGCTGATGGCCATTGACACTTAGCAATCAATAGTGCCATTGCAGCATCTAGATCTGCATCCGTTGCCCCCCCATTTTGGTCATAGGTACACGTGCCTGTTCTCCAGTTCATCACCCCATTACCGTTTGAATTTGCTTTGTAATACCCCCACAATCCATCAAATAATGTTTTATCTCCTGCATATGCTGCAATTAACATTCCGTAACCAATGCCTTCGGAAACCGTTTGAGCTGCATTATCAAATTTTACTCTAAAATTGGTTCCACATGCTTCTACATAATTTGTTTTCCATGTTGTGTAAGCGTCTGCAGCATCTTGGGATTTACCATACTGCCCAGAGCCTGGGTTATAAGTGCCAGTAGGCAAATTGGTTGGCACAATACCATTCCCATAAGGGTTTGCAAGCACACTTATTTTTGAACCAAAAGGAATTGCTGGACTTCCAGAATTTATTTGCCCAAATACTGTGAATGTTGCAAATAAAATGGAAAATAATGTTACTATTCTCATATAAAATTGTCTTATATACTCTAATATAAGACATAAGCAGTTGTTAATATTCATTATGTAATAAATATTAACAAATTAATCCAATTTTTTGAACTGTATTAAAAAGTGCTTCTACTATCCCTTATTATGGGTTGTAAAGAGTTTTTTTATTTGAACAACTGATAAAAAATAAAACTACTCGCATACGCTAAAAACGACATGTATACGAATTGTATTATAGGCCACTTCCAACCTTTTGTTTCTCGATATACAACTGCAATTGTACTCATGCATTGCAAGGCAAACAGATAAAATAGCAATAGCGAACCTGCCCGTGCGCTGGTATAAAACATATTTCCGTTTTCGTCTTTCTGGTTCTTCATCGATTCGCGCACTGAAAGTTCGTCATCGGTATTTCCAACACTATAAATGGTTGCCATGGTACCTACAAATACTTCTCTTGCTGCAAATGAAGTAATTAAGGCAATCCCTATTTTCCAATCATAGCCCAATGGTCTAATTCCAGGTTCTATAAATTTTCCAAATTGACCCGCATACGATGCTTCTAATTTTGCAGACGCAACTTCATTTTCATACGCCTCCGTACTTAAATTATTTTTACTGATTGAATCTTCAGCTTTTTGCATATCATCCTTAGGTCCAAATGTTGCCAACACCCACAAGATGATTGAAATTGCTATAATTATTTTACCTGCTTCAAACGTAAATGTTTTAACTTTTTCTATAATAGATGTTGCGACATTTTTAAAACGCGGCAATTTATATGTTGGAAATTCCATGATAAAATAGGTTTTAAAATTACCACCCATCCATTTATGTAAGAACCATGCGCTTACCAAAGCCATAAAAAACCCTAGTAGATAAAACGCCATTAAAGCCAGACCTTGAAGATTAAATATGCCTAATATTTTTGTATCCGGAATCATCAATCCGATTAAAACTGTAAACACAGGAATACGAGCAGAACAACTTATTAAAGGTGTAACCATAATGGTTATTAAACGCTCCTTCCACGTTTCAATGCTTCTCGTAGCCATAATTGCTGGCACTGCACAAGCAACGCCTGAAATTAAAGGCACCACACTTCTCCCACTCAATCCAAACGGTCGCATAATTTTATCCATCATAAACATTACGCGCGACATATACCCACTCTCTTCTAAAATGGCAATGAAAGCAAATAGGAATGCTATTTGAGGAATAAATATTAATACACCTTGTAGGCCGGATAAAATACCTTCAATGATAAAATCACGCAAATAGCCACTTGGCAAAAGATTTGTAATTACTCCTTTTAATGCTCCAAAGCCTAATTCAATCCATTCCATCGGCAATTCAGACCAAGCAAAGATGGATTGAAAAATAAGAAATAAGATTACTAAGAATATCAAATACCCCCAAACCTTATGCGTTATAATCTTATCAAGGTTTTTAGACCAACGAACTTTTGTCTGACGCGCATCTTCACTCATTACTTTATGAATGACGTTATGTATGGCTTCATAACGCATCAAGGTTTCTCTATATTGAAGCGAATTACTTTGAAGATGATGCTTTGCAACAAGTTCAGAAATGTCCTTTTTTTCGTCGTCTGTTAAAATTGTTGTTTTTTGGTGTTGATGCGCTAAAAGCAACGCCATATAATCGCTTTTAATTTTAAAGCGACTGCGAATATAACTAACAACGGGCCCAGCAACTTCTGAAGATTTATAAAAAATATCTGGTACGACATGCACAGGACAAACGAGTGCTGCTTTTAATGCGTCAACTCCTTTGCCATTCCGAGCATTGATTTCTACAATCGGAACATTTAATTCTCTTTGTAGTGCTAATAAGTCAAATTCTAAGCCATCTTTCTTAGCTAAATCAAGCATGTTTAATGCTAAAATCACTGGAAAGCCTAAGTCTTTAACTTGGGTAAATAATAATAAGTTTCGTTTGAAATTAGATGCATCAACAACTACCACCAGAATATCAGGCGTCTCATTGCGAAGCGTTTCGGTTAAATAATCAAAAACAACTTGTTCGTCTACAGAACGTGGATATATGCTGTACGTTCCTGGTAAGTCAATAATATCGGCTTGTACAGTAGAGCTTAAAACAGAAACTCCCGTTTTCTTATCTACCGTAACACCTGGGAAATTGCCTATTTTTTGATTTAATCCAGTTAAATAATTGAAAAGAGAGGATTTGCCTGCATTGGGATTGCCAATTAATGCTACTTTTAATCTTTTCATCTGGATATTAAAATGATAATTGAAGTTATTAAGAAATTACAATGGTGGAGGCTTCAGCTAGGCGCATGGAAAGCGTATAACCACAAACTTTAATGCAAATAGGGTCGCCAAATGGAGCTTTACAATCCAATTCAATTTCACAACCTGGCAAACAGCCCATTTCCAATAGTTTTAAGGACGTTTCTTCGTCTGTAAAGTCACAAATGACTCCTTTTTCTCCTATTCGTAAATCTGCAACCGTTTTTACTGGTGTCATTCTTATTTAGAATTAATTTAAACAAAGGTACAACCCATATACGTATGCTCCAATAGAAAAAGATTTTTTATGGCTGATTTAAATCAGACTTTTACCTTAAAAATTTCAGTTATTTACCTACGCTGAATAAAAAATGCGCTTAACTCGCGCTCCAACATTCGTAAGTATTTCATATGGTATGGTTTGGATTCTTTTTGCCAACTCTGATACCGTTGGGTTTTCGCCAAAAAGAATTACTTCGTCACCAACTTTTGCTTGTGCATTGGTAATGTCAATCATACACATATCCATACAAACATTGCCAATAATTGGACAGCGCACTCCATTTACTGTTACAATCCCGCCGCCATTGCCAAATCTGCGATCGTAACCATCTGCATACCCAACTGCAACCGTTGCGATTGTTGAGGCACTCTGTACGGTCCCTTTACGGCTATACCCTACCGTTTCTGTGGATGAGACTTCTTTTATTTGGGAAATATGAGTTTTGAATGTACTGATCGGTTGTAACTCATGCTGAAACTTGCCTGCACTTTCAACACCATATAAACCAATGCCCAAGCGCACCATATTATAGTGCGCCTGCGGGAACCGCATGATGCCAGATGAATTCGCTGCATGTTTCAAAAAAGGATGTATGACAACTGTTGTTAATTCTTCCGTAATAGAATCAAATGCTTTTAATTGTTCCGCTGTAAATGCATCGTGCTCCTCCCCATCTGATGCCGCTAGGTGTGTAAACATAGACAATACACGTACTTCTGTTTGTGCATTTTTCAATGTGCTTAGAAGGTTTACTATGTCTTTTTGTTCAAAACCCAAACGCTTCATACCTGTATCCAACTTCAAGTGAATACCTATTTGAAGTTGATTTAAAACTGCGTAATCAATGAGTTGATTTAATAAATTCGCCTCATACATTTCAGGCTCTAATTGATATTGAATCAAGGTATCAAAACTTGAACGGGTTGGATTCATAACCATAATCGGCAAGGTGATTCCATTTTCACGTAATCGAGCACCTTCGTCCGCATATGCAACCGCCAAATAATCGACGCCGTGATATTGCAATAACTGTGCAATTTCAAAACCACCACTTCCGTAAGAAAGCGCTTTAACCATACACATGATTTTGGTATTTGGTTTCAGCCTACTTCTGTATACATTGAGGTTGTGAATCAATGCGTCTAAATTAATTTCTAGAACCGTTTCGTGTAGTTTGTATTGCAAGTGTGAAACAATTTTTTCAAAATGAAATGTACGAGCACCTTTTACTAAGATAACTTCCTTGTCAATTGAGAACGTTGACAAATTTGAAATGAATGTTTCTGTGTCTTCATAATAAAAACAAGGCTTATGATACCACTTCTTTAATTCCTTTATGCCTGAACCAATCGCTATTACTTTATCTAGCTTAATGGCATTTAATACAGCGGCGACACTTTTGTACAATGCTTCTGCCTGCAAGCCGGACTCTAACACATCTGAAAGAATGAGTGTTTTTTTATCTGTTTGAGTGACATGATCTAAAAAGTCCAAGGCAATGGTTAAGCCTGCTAAATCATTATTATATGAATCGTCAATCACATAAGAATTATGGATTGCTTCCTTCAACTCCAATCGCATTTCTATGGGTTTCAATTGCACGATTTTTCTTGAAACATCCGCAATAGAATACCCTAAATACAATAACGTAGTTGCAACATGTAAGGCATTTTCAATGGATGCATCGTCCAAAAAAGGAATAGTTAAAATTGCTTCATTTTCTTTACAAAGAACTTTTAAAACTGTATTTCTTCCTTCTTTTTTTATAAATGTGTATTGAACATCTGCTTCGTTTTTTAAGGACCAACTATAAGTTGCGATGGCAGTATTCTCTGTCAAAGCTGAACGTATGTCTTCGTGATCCTTACAGAAAATTACAATATCAGAATTCGTAAATAGTTTTAATTTTTCTTTTATTTTTTCTGTACGATTCTTAAAGCCTTCGTCATGTGCAGAACCTATGGTTGTAAAAATTCCAATTGTTGGCTTTATAACTTTTTCTAAGGCTTCCATTTCATGTATAGTTGAAATCCCCGCTTCAAAAATACCTATTTGATGTCGTTCATTGATTGCCCACACTGAGAGGGGCGCACCTACTTGAGAATTATAACTCCTAGGGCTTTTAACAACAGCATAATCCAAGCTTAATAATTGACTCAGCCATTCCTTAATAATTGTTTTGGCATTGCTTCCTGTAATACCAATAATAGGAATAGAGAAATGTGCTCTTCTGTATGCAGCACAATTTTGTAACGCTTCAATGCTTGATGCAACAGAAATAAACGTAGCCTCCGGAAATTGTTCCTCATCGATTCCGTGCTCAATAACAAAAAACCGAACACCTCTGTTGTATAAATCTTGTACGTGATCATGACCATCGTGATGCTTGCCCTTAATAGCAAAAAAAACAGCTCCTTCGGGAGCCATCAATTTTCTACTGTCAATTAATAATTGCTTTATAATTGTTTCCGGCTTGTGAAGTCTTGAAAACTGTCCATGCACAACAGAAACCAATTGAGCTGTGGTCATATCAATGTTTGTCTTCATTCGGAGTCATGCTTTCTGTCAATTGCGAGAATTGCTTGTAATAAATCAAAAAGACTACGCCGGCAAAAAAACAAAATCCAGCTAAAATCGCATATGCATAGGTGACGTTTGAGCCTTCCATAAAGAATGGCAGTGTGAAAATAGAAAGGAATAGCAATCTAAATATCGTATTCATTACGTTAAAGAAACTATTTACTCTTCCTGCTAATTCATTTGGGATCAATGAAAACAAGTACGTCACTCTGAAAATACGAGAACTTGCATTCGTAAACCCTTTTAAGAAAGCAACATTTATAAATATAATTACAGCGCAGGTCATTGAACTCAACAAGAATATAGCACCCGTTGCGAATGTTAATAATATAATAGATTTTAAAACAGGCATTTTGCTAAAGAGGGTTTGAATAATAACCCCAGAAAACAATGCACCCAAGCCATACATCATTTCTGTAAGTCCTAACACGGGCGCTCCTTCTTTCAAATGGTTCAGAACATACGGAGTCATTAATGCAAATTGTTCGATGTACACTACTATAAAGATAGTGAACGAACAAATACCAAATAGTGCTACTAATTGATTGTTTCGTAAATACATATAACCCGTCTTCAGACGTTCGTATAACGAACCTTCATCTGAAATTACAAGTTTCATATTTGGAGAATATTTAATCAATAAAATGATTAAAAAAGAAATAAAATAGGCAATTGCGTCAAACAAAAATATTTCATGAATTTTCCACTTCTCTAGTGAAAATACAATGTCTGTCATCGGAACATGAATATTTTTAACCCCTTCGAGTAGCATCGTGCCCATGATTGCGGAGCCCATAACGGCCGACTGCCCAACAATTTCAATCAAAGAAGTTATTTTAGTATAATCTTTTGGGTCTGAAAGTTCTTGTGAAAAAGCATATAAATTTGGATAGTGAATTACATATCCAAACATGGTTAATGCATAAACCAATATTATTAATATATTCGTGAGTTCGCCTTCTTTAAATCCCAAAGAAGCGATAGATAAAATAACAATACCACCAATAAAATTTGTACCTAAAAAGACATCTTTACGATTGAAACCATCAATGATTGAGCCTGCATATAATGCCCAAAACAAAGAAGCTAGGGTAATAAGAGTCAAGCATAAACTAAAATACGAATAGTTGTTATGGGTATTGAAATAATAGGGAATAGACATCATCGTGAAACCTTGAGCAAAGCTCGAGACTCCATTTGCTGTCATTAAAATTGCTAATGTCTTTTTATTTGTCAACGATATTAAATCTAAAGTTACAACACACAAAATGGCAACCACAAAAACTGAAAAAGCTTACACCTCTGCTCAAGTATTTGTAAAAATTGCTTCCTTTTGCGCATACCAAGAACGCACTCACCAAGAAGTTCGTCTAAAGTTATACGAATATGGCATAAAAACCGATGAAGTTGAAGCATTTATTGTAAAATTAATTGAGGATAATTTTATAAATGAAGAACGTTTTGCAAAGGCATATGCAGGCGGAAAATTCAGAATTAAGAAATGGGGGCGTATAAAAATTATAAAAAGCCTGGAAATGAAAGGGTTAAGCCCATATTGTATTAAATCCGGTTTAAAAGAAATTGAAGAAAAGGATTATGTGGCGACAATCTCCAGCATTATTGACAAAAAAAATTCTGAAATACATCTAAAAAATCCCTACCAAAAAACATACAAAATTGCAGCTTACTTAATTTCTAGAGGTTTTGAAGCCGATTTGGTTTGGGATATGTTGAGATCTAGTGACTAGTTTCCAGGTGCTAGTTTCTAGAAGTTGAAAATATGCGCTTGGTCTTAAAAAATAGCCTCATAAATCCTGAACGGATATGAGGCTATTTTTTTATTTTATTGTCGAGAAACTAGTAACTAGTCCCTGGAAACTATTTCACTGCTTCTTCATGAAAAAACAATTTCTCGTTTAATACATTTAAAGTTTCATTTTTAGAATTTCCATCTATCAATATGGATATGTTAAATAGACTACCGCCATACGAAATCATACGTACTGGTGTATGTTCTAAAGCATCAAACAATCGTTTGCTTGTGCCAACTTTACCTCTGCCAAAATTACCAACTACACAAATAATCGTTTGGTCTAAATCAACTACAACATTTGAAAATTCTTTCAATTCTGCTATAATCAAATCTAAATTTTTAGCATCATCAATTGTCAAAGAAACTGCAACTTCAGAAGTTGTAATCATATCTACTGAAGTCTTAAACTTCTCAAAAATCTCAAATACTTTTCTCAAAAAGCCGTGTGCTTGCAACATTCTGCTCGATTTGATTTTGATCGCTGTAATGCCATCTTTAGCGGCAATTGCTGTAATATCTCTATCTGCAGGTCTATTGTTTATTACAGTACCTTTTTGCTCTGGATGCATCGTATTTAATAAACGTACAGGAACCTTACGTACTTGTGCTGGACGTATACATGTTGGATGTAAAATTTTGGCTCCAAAGTATGCTAACTCGGCTGCTTCATCAAACGATATTTCCGGTATTGGGAATGTACGCTTTACGATACGAGGATCGTTGTTGTGCATCCCATCAATATCTGTCCATATTTGAATTTCGTCCATTTGTAATGCTGCACCTACTAGAGTCGCGGTATAATCAGAACCTCCACGTTTCAAATTGTCAACTTCATTATCCGAATTTAAACATACATACCCTTGTGTGATATACAGACTTTTATTTGGATGTTTTGCCAACTGCTCATTTAACTTTGTTTCAATATAATCCAACATCGGTTCATTGTCCGCATCCGTTTTCATAAACTCCAGTGCGGGCAATAATGCAGATGAATAACCTTGTTCAGACAAATATTCTTGGAACAAGTTTGTGGAAATAATTTCTCCTTGAGCTAAAAACAAGCGTGTTTCTTTGTCGCCAAAGTTTGCTGCTCCAACGTATGATTTAATTAGATCATGGTATGTTTTAACAATAGCATGGCCTTTTGATTTCCCTTCAGCTGTGCTGTATAGTTCTTCAACAAAAGCTTTATAAGGACCAAATAAGTTTGCTATAGCTTCTTCAGCAGCTTTCGTATCTTTTTTAGTTAATTTATTAGATATGTCTACGAGTGCATTCGTAGTGCCTGAAACGGCTGATAATACAACTACTTTTATATCTGGAGTAGATGATATTAATTTTGCAACAGAGTGCATACGATCTGGCTTACCTACAGATGTGCCACCGAATTTTAAAACTTTCATTATCTATTATTTCTAAATTGTTTTACTTAATTTATTTTGTTAGCGCTAACATTTTTAACGCAGTAATTGCTGCTTCATCGCCTTTATTGCCATGTTTTCCGCCTGCTCTATCGAAAGCTTGCTCCTTGTTATCTGTTGTTAATACCCCAAAGATAACAGGCTTGTTGTATTTTAAATTTACTTCTGTTATACCTGTTGCTACCGCTTGACAGATAAAATCAAAGTGTCGTGTTTCGCCTTGAATAACGCAGCCCAAACATATTACTGCGTCAACCTTGTCTTCTAATGCCAACCATTGCGCGCCCAAGCTTAATTCAAACGTACCCGGCACATTTGTGCGAATGATGTTTGATTTGGGAATGCCGTGCTTTGTAAGTACTTCCATTGCTCCCTCATACAACGCTTCTGTTATTTCTTCATTCCATTCTGCTACAACAATACCAAACGTTTTTGAAGAAAGGTTGGGGATTTGTCCCGAATAACTACTTAAATTTTTATCTGCGCTTGACATATTTTTGTTTTATACAACAAAAGGGATAAAACGTTTTGCTTTATCCCTTTTCACTTTCGTTATTTTGATTGATTTATTCCGAAACAGAAAGGGAGGCTGTTGCCTTCGCTTTATACTTCTTAGCATCCGTTACGTCTTGAGACTGAGGAAAATCTTTAATGATCTTATCATATGCAGCAGCTGCAGCTTTCCAATCACTTTTCAATTCATACGCCAAACCTAATTTCATTAAATAAGCAGGTGTAATTTGCTCGTTCGGCTTATATTCAGATGCTTTTTTGTAATACGTAGCTGCATTGTCATTATCTTCCAATTCTGAATATGCATCACCCATTAAACACCAAGCACGTGCTTGTAAAATTCCTTCGTTGGAATCAAATTTCCCTAGGTAATCAATTGCTTCTTGAAACTTAGCTTGTTTCAAATAAATAACTCCTGTATAAAATGCAGCAAGGTTGCCCGCTTTTGTCCCAGAATATTCATCGGCAATTTCTTGTAAGCCTTTAACTTCTTTTGCAGGAATTCCTTTCAAAGCCATTTCTAATGAATCTTGTTCAAAGAAGAATACTGCTTGATACATCTCGGTTTGTGCAACCGCATTATTTTCAGATTGATTGTATTTATAAAATGTAAATGCGCCAACTAAGGCAACAAGCGCAACAATACCAATAAGTACAGGCTTTTTGTATTTTTCAACTAATTCTTCAGCAGACATGTTTGTTTTTTTAGCAAGTGCAGGTTGTGCTTTTTTAGGAGCACTTTTTTCGGTTATTTCAGCCATTATAGTGTTTAAAAAGTAATCTGTTTTATTCTGTTATAAATGGATAGTCTGTTTGTGTATACACATCTGTATATGCTTCTGCAGCATCAGGATATGGAGACGATTCTGCAAACTTAACGGCTTCTTCAATTGTTGCTTTTAATTGAGCATCAATTGCATCTAAATCTGCTTCCGTAGCGTATTTTTTAGAAAGTATTGTTTCACGTACTTGCTGAATCGGATCTTGATTTTTATACGAATCTAATTCTTCTTTTGTGCGGTATTTAGCCGGATCAGACATCGAGTGTCCTTTATATCTGTACGTTCTAAATTCTAACAATGTTGGTCCGCCACCGCTTCTTGCACGAGCAGCAGCGCGAGCTACTGATAAGTGTACTTCTTCTACACTCATTGCATCTACTGCTTCTGAAGGCATATCGTATGATTCGCCAATTTGATATAATTCTGTAACGTTAGAAGTACGTTGCACAGAAGTGCCCATTGCGTACCCATTATTCTCGATTACAAATATAACTGGGATATTCCACAACATCGCTAAGTTAAATGTTTCGTGTAATGCACCTTGACGCACTGCACCATCGCCCATATAACAAATACATAAGTTGTCGGTACCTTTATACATTTCTGCAAAAGCCAATCCAGCACCCAATGGAATTTGTCCACCTACAATACCATGACCGCCTGCAAAATTCACTTCTTTATCAAAGATGTGCATCGATCCGCCTTTACCTTTAGAGGTGCCAGTTGCTTTGCCATACATCTCAGCCATTATTTTTTTAGGATCTGTTCCTAAAACCAATGGTTGACCATGATCTCTATATGTAGTGATGTAATGATCGCCTTTTTTTAACGCCGATACTGCACCTGCAGCACACGCTTCTTGACCAATATATAAGTGAAGAAAGCCTTTAATCTTTTGCTGACCGTAAAGCTGACCCGTTTTTTCTTCAAATTTTCTTATCAATTGCATTTTTTCATACCAGAAAAGGTATGTTTCTTTGGTAAATGCTCCTGTGGATTCTACCTTTGTTTTAGTGTTATCCTTCCCTTTTTCTTTAACACTTGCCATCTCTTCTTGTTTGTGCTGTTTAACAGTATACTTTGAAGAGCTAAAATAAATAAAATTCATGTATATTGAAAAGATAAGTCTGCTAAATTTTAAGAACTATTCCGAGTTGGAGCTGAGCTTCTCCAAGGAAATCAATCTATTGGCAGGTTTAAATGGTAGCGGGAAGACTAATTTATTGGATGCAATTTATTGTTTGTGTTTGACTAAGAGCTTCTTAGGAATGAATGATCAGCAAATGATCCATACCAATCAAGGGTATTTTTCGGCTTTAGGCTGGTTTAAAGAAAATTCAAAAGAATATAAGCTCCAGTACGATTTTGACGGAAAAAAGAAGAATTTCACCGTAGATAAAAAACCCTACCACAAACTTTCGGAACATATTGGCAAATTTCCCGCAATTGTTCTTACACCACACGATACAGATTTAATCCGAAATGGGTCAGAAGATCGAAGACGATTTTTTGATAGTTTATTTTCACAAGCGGATCCCATTTATTTAGAAGCATTAATACGATATACACACTTTATAAAACAACGCAATGCCTTGTTGAAACTAGCTGCTGAAGGCCGTTTCATTGATCGTATTTTAATGGATGCATACGATCACAATCTAATGCAATCAGGCACTATCATCGCCCAAAAGCGTGCTTCTTACTTACAACGTTTATTGCCTATTTTCCAGGAGTATTATTCACTTTTATCCCCAGAATACGAAAACACGCATATTGAGTATGAAACCAAGGTATTGGACCCTAATTTTGAAAAAATATATCAGGATTCATACTCAAAAGATTTAATACTTCAACGCACCAATAAAGGCGTACACAAAGATGATTTTAAGTTTATTATTAATTCTGAAGCAATCAAACAATACGGTTCTCAGGGGCAGCAAAAAACCTTTGTTATCGCTTTAAAATTAGCCCAATACGAACTTTTAAAGGCATGTACGGGCCATGCACCGATTTTGTTAATGGATGATATTTTTGACAAATTAGATGACATACGTATAGAAAAACTCATTGCATTAGTCCAAAAGCATGTTCACGGTCAATTATTTATCTCTGATGCACGCCCAGATCGCTCTAGTATTTTTTTCAAGTCTAATTCGAAAGATTTTCGTATGTTTATAATAGATCAAGGTAGTATTTCTCTTAGTAATTTACCTTCTTCAACTTCTTAAGTATATGAACGAAAAATACGAAAAAGATTATTTTAAAAGAAAAAGAGACTCCTTAAGCATTGGTGATGCCATTGATCATTGGATGGACCAATTGCGTGTGCGCAACAAATACAAAGAAAGCTATATCATACAAAATTGGGAAAAGATCATGGGTGCTCCGATAGCTAAGAGAACCACCAATTTATATATCCGAAATAAAAAACTATATATTCATTTATCCTCAGCGCCCTTAAAAAGCGAACTAAATCAATCAAAACATAAGGTTGTTGAGTTACTTAATACAGCTGCAGGGGATAAAGTAATTGAAGATGTCATATTCTTATAATTTATAATACAGCTATATGAACCGTAATAACCTATTTTTAGTTTTTTGCCTGTTTCTTCTATCCTTTTCTTCAAGCGCTCAATTCGCCCCAGAGAAAATGAAAGGGGGCCTATTTGTAGAAAACAAAGGCCAATGGGACAACAATGTATTGTATCGTTCTGAGATTCCTTCTGGGCAGTTATATATTGAAAAGAATCGATTTTTATTTAATTTTTATGATCAAGCGGCAATGGCTGGTCATCATGCACATGGCTCCGATGATGATTACCATTCTTCGAGTCAAGAACGTGTCATCATAGATGATAAAGGAACCGAAAAAAGTTCCATACAGGCGCATGCATACGAAGTTGAGTTTATTGGTTGTTCTCCTATTTCATCCACCCAAGGAGTAGATCCAACAACTTATAACTACAATTATTTTAAAGGGAATGATAAAAGTAAGTGGGGGTCTAATGTTCACGCCTATTCTAAAACAATATTGAATGATATTTACCCAAAAACATCCTTAGTTTGTTTTGGACAAGAAACAGGATTTAAATATGAATTTCATTTGCAGCCTGGCGCAAACGTTGCGTCCATACAATTAAAATATAATGGGATTGATAGTGTGTATTTGAAAAATGGTGAATTAATCATTGAAACCTCCATCAAAGATTTCTATGAACAAAAGCCTTTTGCTTATCAAGAAATAAATGGTAAAAACATTCAAGTAGCCTGTTCTTTTAGATTAACAAATAATGTGTTAAGTTTTGATTTTCCGAAAGGCTACAATAAAAAATTCCCTTTAGTGATTGACCCACAATTAATTTTTTCTACCTACTCAGGTTCTACTGCTGATAACTGGGGTAATTCTGCAACCTATGATGACGATGGCAATACATACATGGTTGGAATTACTTTCGATATGGGTTATCCCTCAACTGTTGGTTCCTACCAAATAAATTATAATGGTTACAAGGAAAGGGCGGCAAATGATACTATTTTTTATGTTCATAAACAGGATACTACATATTATATTGATTCTATTTCTATTATAAAAAATTATAAATTTGATCCCGATATTGCCATTATGAAATTTGATCCTGTAGGCAATTTATTATATGCTACATATTTGGGGGGATCAGAAACAGATATGCCAAGCAGTTGTATTGTAAATAGTAAAAATGAACTCGTTTTATTTGGTGTAACAAGTTCGGACGGTCTTGCAGATACAACTTCCCATAAACCAATTGCTTTCCCAACTACTACTGGTGCATATGATGAAATTTTCAATGGTGGAAAGTTTTCAATGCCTTTTGGAGAAAGTGATCCTATTTATTTTGATCATGGAAGTGATTTATTTGTCTGTGCTCTTAGTGAAAATGGAAATGCTTTATCTTATTCTACATTTATTGGTGGTGATAGTCTAGATGGTTTAAGTCTGGAGTTTGATCCTGTAACTCGAAATTATGGAGATCAATTACGTGGAGAGATCTATTGTGACGAACTTGATAATGTATACATCGTTTCTAAAACGAATTCTGCAAACATCATAAATATGTCTGTTCCTGGATATGACAAAACATTTAATGGAAAAATGGATGCGTATGTTTGCAAGATGTCGCCTGACTTAAGTACAATGATTTGGAATACGTTTGTTGGCGGAGATGATTACGATGCAGGATATTCTATACGAGTAGCGTCAGATAAAAGCGTTTACATCACAGGAGGGACAACCAGTAAAAATTTCCCTGGAGCTTCATCCGGGTTTAAAAAAACGATGATTGCGACCGATATTACAGATGGTTTTATTGCGCACATAAGTAGCGATGGAACAACTCTATTAAATGCAACCTATGTTGGTACTGATTCATACGATCAATGTTTCTTTATTCAATTAGATGCTGCTGAAAATATATATGTCTTAGGTCAAACCCAAGGAGATTATCTTATGTCTCCTAATGTTTATGGTCAACTTTCAACCGGGCAATTCATTCAGAAAATTAATCCCAATTTAAGTGTAGCATTATTATCAACAACTATTGGCAACGATGCCAATGCCATTTGTATAGTTCCAACTGCCTTTTTGGTTAATAATTGTGACAATTTATTAATTTCTGGTTGGGGAGGTAATATTAATAGTTACTCAGACAACTATCTTGGAGGCTATACACATAATTTACCTATTACAGCAAATGCTCTATATAATAAAACCGATGGTTCTGATTTTTATTTAATGGTTTTAGAAAAGGAATTTAAGAGTTTATTGTATGCAACATACTACGGCGGCTTTGGAGAAGATGACCATGTTGATGGCGGAACAAGCAGGTTTGACAAAAATGGAATTGTATATCAATCTGTTTGTGCAAGCTGTAAGACAAGGAAATATTCCACATCAAAATTTCCTGTTACAGATGGCTCGATAAAAGGAAGTACTAATTGCAATAATGCATGCTTCAAATACGACTTATCTAACTTGCGCGCAGATTTTACTTCAAGTCCTCCTAGGTGTGCAGGAGAAGCCGTAACATTTACAAATGCAAGTTTAGGAGGTGTTGCTTATGAATGGGATCTTGGAGACGGAACAAAAATAAATGGCCCTGGCCCTATTGTTCATTATTATAAAAAACCAGGTTCTTATATCGCAAAACTCATTGCAACAGATTTAACCACGTGTACTAGTAAAGACACCGCAGAGAAAATAATAACCATTCTTCCGTTACCTAGCATTGGTATTAATTTAACAGATACAACTATCTGCTTGGGCGACACCATAAAAATACTGAACTCGTGTATGCCAAATTATACCTATACATGGTCTCCATCAACTTCTATTACAGATCCTCAGGCATGTGATGCAGGTTTTTTTCCAACGAAAAAAAGCACCTATTATTTAAATGTGGTAGATGAGAATGGTTGCAAATACAATGATACGCTAACGATACAGGTTGCAACGTTAGCCAAAGGTGTAAATTGGGAAAATATGACCTCTTGTAACGGCAAGCCTACTGTGCGTTTGAGCAATCCAAGCACAGGCCCGCTTAATTACTTTTGGACATTTGGTGATGGGTCTTCCTCAAAAGAAAACTCTCCAATTCATGAATACAATAAAGGAGGTTCTTACCCAATTGTATTAAATGTATACAATGATTTTTGTTCCGCAACAGAAGTTGGCGTGGTGAAAATCGACGATGTTCTTATCCCAAATCTATTTACGCCAAATCAAGATGGTAAAAATGATTGTTTTGAAATTGTTGGACTATATCCAGGCTGGAAAGTTGAAGTATACAACCCATGGAATAGCCTAGTATTTAAGGCTGATTCCTATAAAAATGAATTTTGTGGGGATGGTCTTTCAACAAGTGTATATTATTACTTAGTTTGCGCACCTTATGGCGATTGCTGTAAGAGCTGGGTTCATATTATATCTGATAAATAATGCGAATATTACTTTATACTAGTTTGTTTTTGTTTTGCTTTAATGTTCTTGCACAAGAAGATGGATTACTATCCCACACCTATGGGCAAACGATAACGTTTAAAGCTACTAACAAATGGAGCAAAACAACATCTCACATTGACAAAAAAAGAAATATACAAGTTTATAATTTCAGCCGCGAAGCAATCACCTCTGATTCTGGAGGCATCTATATAGCTACAAAATCGTGCTTGGTCGAAAAAATTATACCAACAACCATTAAAAATTATTCTCTAGCTTCTTTAGCTGCATTTAAAAAAAAGAAAGATTTTAAAATAGTTAAAACCATTACTTCTAGTGACGGGCTACTAAGGTTGCCCTATGCGATTGGTTACTGGGCATTCTATTTAGATGAAAAAGATGTAAAACATCGACTCATCATTATAAATGGCATCCATCCTGCAAGTAGAGGTTTACAGTTTTTTATCGACTGTCCGGAACCTATATTTTTACAATTAGAGGGAGAAATAACTGCAGAAATCCGATCTTTAAAGTTTTTGCAATAAAAAAAGCGGCACATTGGGAGTATGCCGCTTTTCTACTAACAGGAATTTAAATTGGAATTTGTGTTATCTATTGTCTATTTATACCTCTAAGAATGGATAGGTAACCGCAAATTGTAAACTTTCATTATAATTCCTTTTAAAATCATTTATAAAAACTATTGATTTAATAGTCAATTACTTATAAAATGAGTATTGCCTAAATGCTTTTTTATTTGGCAAGATGTAGCCAATAATAATGTGGTTTTTAAAATCAATAACACGGATTAATTCAGGTTTGCTTTCTTTAAAGGTTTCAGTCTCAAAATTACTTACCCGTTCGCGTAAGGTTATAGGAACGATACCAATTTGGTGTTTGTATGTAGTAGAGTCTAACATGCAGTGCACATACACAGTACGTATGGATGTTGAGGAGCTATTGTAAGGATAATACCCATTATAACCATTGTAGTAACCTGGAGAATCCCAGCCATAATTATTATATGGAGAGCCCCCATATCCATAGCCACCCATGCCGCCGCCCATGCCCATGCCGTTCCCCATACCCATGCCCATATTTCCCATTCCCATGCCAACACCACCCATTCCCATGCCCATACCCATTCCCATTCCCATAGAGATTGTTGGCCTGCCAGAGGATGGATTATTATAATTGTTATTCGTTACCATCTCTTCAAAACTTCCAATTTCTACAATGTAAGAACTGTCTTTAAGGTTCACTGCAATACTTAAATTACCTGCAAGTGCTTTTTTGAAAAAGGTAGCATTGTCATCAATGATTCTAGTATTGTCGCCGCTATTCTCTTGAATAATGGGGCCGTTCTTAAAATCCATTGGCATGTGTGGAGTCGCATAATACGTTACATAACTTTGATTGCTCTCTATATCCATTGCAATTAAAGACATTTGTTCCATGCTCATCGTCACTCGAAACAAGGTATTCTTGTACAAAAAAGAGTTCCCTTGTTTTTTAAAAGAAGTATTTCCATAATCTAAGCTGTATGCAAATTGCTTATAACGTGCTACGTTTGTTTCTAAATCTAATTTAACCACGTGAGAGAAATCGGCATCATCAAAAATCAAATATATGTTATTCTCAAAACTGTAAATCTTCTTAGTAGCTCGTGCAGATTTTACATTGTTTTCAATGTCATAATTTATTGCATCGATACCAACAACGGTCGTTCTGTCTTCATTTAATAATTGATTTCCTGAACTTAGCCTTTTATAAAAGTCTGGCATGTCAATTAAATAGGTATTTTTAACTAGTGCATGATTCTTGATTGCATACACATCTATTTGGTTTTTATTTTGAGTTGCTGTGAGTATATAATATTCACCATTCAATAATACACATTTTAAAAATTTTTCTGAATAGGTGATTTGGCCTATAATCTTACTATTTAGGTTGCCTCCAGATCGGGCAACGTTGAATTGGGTAATTTGATTGGAACGTAGATTTAACGTATATATAGAACAGGTGTCTTTGTTTAATTCTATTCCTAAATACGTGTCCTTTTTTTGATTTGAAGGAATTGTAAAAATTGCTGTTCCTATTTTTTTATGGTTTGCATTATAAAAGACACATTCATACTGTGACTTCGTTTTAAATGCAACTACATAATTTTCAGTGGTGTCAACTGCAGAATAGATGCTTTCTGTAGAACGCACTACTAATTCTGTTTCGCCTTCCAAATTTTGAGCTACGCCCTGCTTGGTGCTTAAAAACCCAAGCAATAAAAGGCATATAAATACAAACTTTCTCATTATACTATCCATAATTCATTTCAATTTTAACAAAAATAGTGCTTAAATGATTTCGCTTTTCTATCTTTATTCACTTATAACCAATGTATGCAAGGCATCACTTTTAAAAAATATGTACTGATTGGCTTTGTAGCCCTTATAGTAAATATACTCCTTTTTATTTTTTGGTGGGTAGTTACCGACCCAAGTAATTATATCTGGAAAGCTATTCCTTCAATACGCATTCAATCCATCATTTCTGCTTGCAATAAACTTTTTTTGATTCGGTATTATATTTCTGTCGTTAGTATAAATATTGTTGGACTTGCGTTTGTCTTATTTGATGTAAAACGAATGCTGTCTCTTTGTATTATAGGCCTTGGGGTATTATTTTATATGTTAAGTAGTTATTTCTTTTCTCCTTTTATAGGAAAAAATTATTTTGAGATTTTCCTAAATCAAGAGGTAAGCAAGGGATTATATTTAGAGCCTGTTCAAGATGCAGGAAAATGCATTGGACCATTTCTATTCGATCATTTATCAAGTGAAAGTAGTTATACAAGAGAGCAAGCCGCCAGAGGCCTCGGGGTTTTATCGTATACTGCCGCAATTGATAAATTAAATCAGATACTAAATGATAGTTCCGAATCCACGAACATGCGTGCGGAATGTTATTTTTCATTAAAAAAAATGAATGTAAAAGAAAGCAAGTTGTTACTAGAAGGGTTTTCCATTCGCCAAACTACTTTAATTGATAGTAGCTTGGCAAACAAAATAAATTATTTAGAAGTGCACGATCCTTTTTAACAAAAAATCTTTTTTATTATTCAACGTAAAGAACCAAACCTTTTAAGTATTCACCTTCGGGATGATAAATATTTATTGGGTGATCCGCAGGCTGATGCATTTGGTGTATGATGCGCACGTTTCTATGAGCATCTGCTGCTGCACCAAAAACAATCTTTTGAAACAGATCTTTGTCAATATTTTGGGAGCATGAATACGTAAATACCAAGCCGCCTTTTTTAATTTTACGAAATGCCTTTAAGTTAATTTGTTTGTATCCTCTACAGGCATTGGCAACAGCCTTTGCTGATTTAGCGAAAGCAGGTGGATCTAGTACAATGATGTCATAGTGATCCTTTTCTATTTCGCCTAAAAAATCGAAGCAATCTGCAGCAATGGTATTGTGATTGAAAGCGGGGAAATTCAATTCCATATTTTTACCCGCCAAAGCAACTGCATCTTTAGAGATATCTACAGAATCAACCAAGGCTGCGCCACCAGCTGCAGCATACACACTGAAGCCGCCTGTATAACAAAACGTATTTAATACATTTTTTCCTTTGGAATAGGTTTTAAGTAACTCTCGATTGTCTCGTTGATCGACAAAAAAACCTGTCTTTTGTCCGTCAATAAAATCAACTTCAAAAGCTACATTATTTTCTTTTACCAATACTGGCACTTCCACTCCACCTTCAAGCCAGGCACTACCCGTACGGATATCCTCTAATACAGTAGAAGAAGTTTTCGCTTTAATATAAATATGTTTAAAACCGATTTCTATCAACGCTTGCTTAACAGCAGGGACAAGTTTTTCAACACCTTTTATGAGTATTTGTAAAACAACCACTTCGCCGTATACATCCGCAATAATGCCTGGGAAGAAGTCACCTTCCGCATGTAGCAAGCGATACACATTGGTTGTGTCTTTATTAATAACAGTGGATCTTAGTAAAAATGCATTTTTAATTTTAGTAGCCCAATATGCATCGCTTAATACATCTTCCGATAAATTATCCCACTCAAATAATCTACAAACGATTTGGCTTTTATGAGAAAGAAAGCCATAACATAAGTTCTTATTTTCAAAATCTGTTACCAATACAATTGTTCCTTCTTCCTCATTTGGGAGTTTTGCAACAGCGCCTGAAAAAATCCATGGATGGCGATTATTAATGGAACGTTCTTTACCCTTTTTTAATTGAAGTATTGGAATTGGCATATAGAATGAATTATTAGGCTACAAAGTTACCTAAATTACTTGAAATATGTCTTTAAAACCGTTAATTTACATAGATATAACGTACACATACGCGCATGAAAAAAAGTTTACTTCTAATTTTAATCCTACTGAGTTTTCAAACAATTATTTTAGCACAAGTAAATAAAAAAATATATGGTGTTTTTGAGAACAAGACGTTGTTACAAGTTGGTATTTTGGAAGATAGCGCAGGCAATAGCATGAAAAGCATCGTACGATTTTCGCCCTTTGCAAACTACACCATACAAGCACATAAAGATTTCAATACGCACTTCGGAGTATATACTGGCGTCGGCATTAAAAATGTTGGGTTCATTTACAAGTCAAATGACACCATAAATCAAAAAGTAAAAAACCGTGCCTATTCCATTAGTATTCCACTTGGATTAAAATATGGAAATATTGCCGACGATAAATATCTGTATGTTGCGGCAGAGGTTCTTGTTCAGTTTGACTACAAAGAAAAAGCGTTCAATAAATTTGGAGATAAAAGTATAAGAAAAAGTTATGGTGCCGTTAATACTCTTAATTATTCTGCAATGATAGGTTATAATTACAAAGGCTTTACTATTGGTGCGGAGTATACTTTGGGCAATTTCTACGATCCCAAATACCGTTTCCAACCGGATAAAAATAATGCCTCTAAGATTGCAGCTCCATCCAAATCGAATATACTAACATTCTTTATAGGATTTAGAACAAACTTAAGTGCAGAAAAAGTTGCTGCACCAGATAAGAATCTCCAACAAGCTAGGATATTTTAATCACACGTTCTACAATAAAAAACCGATACAAATTGTATCGGTTTTTTATTGTAACACATTTACGTTACCAGCGGGTATGAGCAAAGCAGAAGAGTCTTGTGTTTAAACGATAGGAAGAACAGCTGTTTGTATGTTTTAACATCTTCTTTACTAACTCATTAATAGAATAAGTTGGCCTATTGAATACCTTGAATCAAGATTGGAAAATCAACTTCTACATCCGTTTCTCCTAGGTTCGCATTTCCGTTTCCAGTCTTTGGTTTTAAACCTGGTTGGTGCTTTAGAACAACTTTATACTTATTTGCTTTCGTTGTAAATCCAGCACCCGTATTAATTGAAATTCTCAAGCCAACTGGTACGCTATTGTCATCAAAATCCAAATACGTTGTTGTTAAGTCATACATGCCTAGTTTTGAATAAAAGAACTGATGTGCATCTTTTTCCGTTGCTTCTATATCGTTTGAAATAGTATCAATAGGTGTTTTTGTTTCATCTAATAATAAAACACGAACCGTATAAGTTGTATTTTCAAGTAATTTTATTGTGTCCAATTTAGGAGCAGTTCCTCCGTCTCCATCAATATCCCTGTATGAAAAGTATTTTACATCCGTTGGGCTTGCGTCTGTTGATACAACTAATCTTACCGTAGTGATGAGCTCTTGATCATTTGAATTAGCTGGGATCGAGACATCCTTGTCATCTTTTTTACATGCATACAGCATGCAAACGAATGATAATAAAAGTAAAGCCTTCGCATGAATATTTTTTTTTGCTTTCATATTTTAAATCGTTTTGTTTTTTGTGAAATCTAATGGGATTTGTAATCGAAGTACAATGTTTCTGCCTACAGCATCGGAGTAATATCTAAAGCGATCTAGATAATCTCTGTATTGCGCATTTAATAAATTTTGTCCCGTTAATGTAATCAGCATGTCTTGCTTAGCAATGGTGAGGTACGCACCAACCTCAGCTTGTATCAAGAAATAGGCAGGAGGAGGCGCTTTGTAATCACTATTTATAGGCGTATTGCTTTTATGAGCAACCCAAATTCCATCTACAGACAAATATGGTTTTACTATTTTCCCTTTTGTTCGCAAAACAAGCTTCAATCCGTTTTGCCATTTTGTAGGTGGAATAGAAATCAGCCAATCGTTTTGTGTTCGATCGTAGGCACTCACTAAGGATAGCCTTGTTGAATAAATGATGTGCTTTGTAAGGCTGTCATTAAATGCAATATCAAATCCTCCATACGTTGCGTTTACTTGTGTATACTCAAATGTTGGGAATGCTCCACGTATCGTTAATGTTGCTGGGAATACGGGTTTTAAATAAATGTAATTATTAAAATAATATCCATAGGCATGAATGTATCCGAAACATTTTTTAAAGAAATAATTTAGTGTTACCGACGCATTTACGGATTGCTCAGGTTTCAAATTGGGGTTTCCTATTTCATACGCTGCTGCCCCATGATGTACCCCATAGCTATATAATTCATTTACATTAGGTGGCCTGTATGCAGTTCCAACTGTACTTAACAAAGTATAGTTTTTGCCAAGTTCGTGTGATACTCCTAAGCTCGCCGTGGGGCTTTGAAAGGTACGATACGGCGTTTTTAAAATGCCATTTTCATAATAATACGATTGAAGCGTTTTGTAATCATAACGCAAACCTGCTTCGATTTTTGTTTTTTTAGAAAATGTATACGCTTCTGTTACATATACACCTATCGCATTGCTTAAAAAATTTGGAATGAAAAATCGTCCTTCGTACGTATTCTTTTGGTTGATATAACTAATGCCTGCAACGCCTCTTAGCTTGCCTATTGTATGTTCCACATAAGATTGAATATTATGGGTGGTTAATTCAAATTGCAATTGCGCCTGATCTGGAAGATTTGGGTTGTAAGCTTTATGGCTGTCGTATTCTTGGCGTTTATTGTATTGCCTTGCATATTCTACAACCCATCTATTTCTGCCAAAATTATAATATGCTTTATTTTTCCAAAGTTCGTGGCCCACAACTTGTTTTGGTCGTTCTATCGAATAAGAAAAATCGGATGTTACCGCAGGTTGATTGCTATTAATGGCAGTTATTAAATCTGTTACATTGCCTATATGAGAGCCTGCAAAAATTCCTAGTTCCGTATTAAACTGACTATAGAATGTTTCTAGTCCCCAATGTGTACGCTGATATGCTGCGGCTGCGGAGAAATTCTTTTCTTGAAAGCCTGTATTCTTCAACCAATAATCAGGTGTGCGAGAATTTCCGCCTTTACGTAGTGTCCCTTGTAACCGAACAGCCAATCCCGGTATATGAGAAAATCCATGTTCAACAATTCCAGAAACCACGCCTGCTCTGTTGTTGCTAAAACCCGCAAGATTTATTTGTGCTCTCGTTCCTCTGAATGTATTTAACGCTTCAGGGTCCAACAATACTACCCCGCCAATGGCATCTGAACCATAACGAATCGATTGTGCGCCTTTTATTACAGTGATTTTATTTGCTATAAAAGGGTCCACTTCTGGTGCGTGTTCATTGCCCCACTGTTGACCTTCTTGACGGATTCCATTATTTAAAATCAATACCCTATTGCCGTACATGCCTTGTATAACAGGTTTGAAAATTGTTGGACCCGTTTGCAATGCTGAAACACCAGGAATAGATGTTAAACTTTCCCCTAAACTTGCTCCACGCACACGGGCCAATGCTTCTTTTTCAAGTGTTTCGGAAGTACTTATTTCAGGCTGATTGTTTTTTCGAAACCCTTCAATGATGATTTCACCATAAACCCGTTCCTCCATTAAAAATTTAACTTCAGTCGTATTTTTTAATGTAATAACCGTGTCTTTATGCACACCTAAATACATATCCATATGGATTGTATAGGTTCCTGCACACAAATTGTCGAATTTAAATTCTCCTAATGCATTTGTGAGTGCATACGTATTTATTTCATCAATAGAAATCATTGCTCCATCAATAGGCATACTATCGTTTAGATATAAAATTTTGCCAACTAATTTATAAGAGCAACTATCAGTAGATCGTTGCATTGCCTGTGCCTTTGCAATACTTGGAAGTATGCACATACACATCAATGCAAAAAGAATATTCTTCACGCAATGAAAATTTAATAAGAATTAAATGTTAGTTAAATTGAATTTTAAAAAACAATCGGAGGCCCGCGTCCTTTAGTAAAAATTGAAAACTGAAATATCTTCTTTTTAAAAGTACAGCTATATATAAAGAATACGATGCTTACAACAGTAAAGAAAAATAGTGTTGGCACTATAAAGTCGGCCGAAACAAGATCAAGGGAGCAAATCAAACATTCGTCACCAAGCGGTATATTAATTCCTTGATGCTTATATTCCTCCGCATGGTGGTGCAAATTTGGCAGCACCACCCGTGTAAAAAACAAGAGGAATACTCCAATAAGTAAGCGATATGTATTTTTCTGATTCAACACAGGGTGTTACAAAATTCAACTTAATTAAGTTCATTCCCAAATGAAAGCTTGCTAATTATGAGTTAAAATGAGACCATTAGGATACTCCATTTGCTTTAACAGCTAATTTTAGCATAAACAATATTGTAAGCCGTCTATTTGCAAACTCTTTAATATATTTAGGTTGAGTAGCAATCATTTTTAGATTTAAGGACCCCCAAAAACAGTGATATTTAAATAAAATATATAACTTGTTATAGTTTTAATTACTACTTCAACACTATTTGATTAAAACTCCTTCACTTCATTACATCTCAAAAAGTAAAAATGTTAACCCTTATCGATTCTAATCGTATAGAAAGGTACGTTTTTTCGAATTTACACATATGTCTCGCTTAATCATTGGCAATCAGTTTAAAAAAGGATCCCTTATTCTACTAACAATTATATTGTTGTTTGTAGTTGTTGGTATTGCTTTGCCATCTTCCTATCATGTGGAACGTTCCATAAAAATAAATGGATCGAATGAAGCTATTTTCCCTTATTTAAACAATCTGCAAAAATGGAAATCTTGGACTGCCTTAAACAATAACAAAGATTATTCATTGGTTCAGAAATATAGCGGTTCTGCGCAAGGTATTGGTAGTGAAATGAGCTACAACGGCGACAAGTTAGGCAAAGGGAATATAAAAATTATTGATAATGAGCTAAATGACCATGTATCCTTTATATTGTTGATTAATAATCGATTCAATACAGATGGTAATATCAAAATTGACGCTATTACAAAAACCACTTCAAAAGTTACGGTAAGCCTAACTGGGGATGTAGGTTTTCACCTGCCCAACAGGTATATCATATTAATGATGAATAATATTGCAGGTTCTTTGTTTCAAGAAAGCCTAAATCGGCTTAAAATGATTATAGAATCTAAAAATTCGGATTCCAATGAAGGCTTCTAAGCTTTCTTTGCCTTTTTCTCCCTTCCTTTTTCTATCTTTGTGTCTTAATTACCTATACTACCCATGCTTGATAAATTAGAAGCAATTAGAGAACGATTTATAGAAGTTTCAGAAGCCATTCTAGATCCGAACATTATGTCGGATATGAAACGCTATACTTCCCTTAATAAAGAATATAAAGAACTCAATAAGATCAATGATGTTTATGTACAATACAAAAATATTTTGGACAACATTGACAGTTCAAAAAAAGTATTGAGTGTAGAAAAAGATCCAGATTTTAGAGAAATGGCAAAAGAAGAGCTTGAAACGCTAGCCACTCAAAAAGATGAATTAGAAATTGTAATTAAAGAACTTCTAATACCAAAAGACCCCAACGATAGTAAAAACATCATCCTCGAAATTAGAGGTGGTAGTGGTGGAGACGAAGCTTCTATTTTTGCTGGAGATATATTCCGTATGTACCAACGTTATTGCGAACGCATGAATTGGAAAATGGAATTGATTGATGCAACCGAAGGAACATCTGGTGGATACAAAGAAATTATTTGTAGCGTAGCCGGTGATGATGTTTTCGGAAAATTAAAATTTGAATCAGGCGTACATCGTGTACAACGTGTACCAGCAACGGAAACACAAGGCCGCATACATACATCTGCAGCATCTGTAGCAGTATTGCCAGAAGTGGAAGAAGTGGATATTCAATTAAACATGAATGACATTCGTAAGGATACATTTTGTTCTTCTGGACCAGGTGGACAATCTGTAAACACAACGTATTCTGCTATCCGTCTTACACACATACCTTCTGGTACGGTTGTGCAATGCCAAGATGAGAAGTCTCAAATGAAAAACTTTGATAAAGCATTAAAAGTATTGCGTTCTCGTATTTATGAAATTGAATATAAAAAACAACAAGACGAATTAGGTAAAGCACGTAATTCCATGATTGGTAGTGGTGACCGTTCGGATAAAATTAGAACATACAATTACCCACAAAGCCGTGTTACTGATCACCGCATTGGCTATACGGTACATAACCTTACACAAGTAATGGATGGCAACATCGGTGACTTTATTGAAGAACTCAGGTTGGCTGAAAATGCAAACCGACTTCAAGAAGGTGTTGCTTAATACTATTCTATAAAGGGTTGGTTTCACCAACCCTTTATATTTATACCTTATGCTATGAGATATTGTTCCCTTTGTTTTTTTATCATTTTGGTTTTGCATTTTTTTGGTTGCAAGCCCAAAGATGAAGAGCTGAGCAACAATGTTAGCAATAGGCTGAGTTTTTCAGAAGATACTATTTTTTTTGATACCCTTTTTGCAAGTGTCGGCAGTATTACCAAAAGATTAATCGTTTACAATCCAAACAAAAATAAAATTCGTGTTTCAAGTATTATACTAGCGGGAGGCTCCAATTCTCCGTATAGCATTATTGTAAACGGGCGCAGCGGTCCGCTAGTATCTGATCTAGAAATACTTGGTAAGGACAGCGTATATGTTTTGGTTAAAGTTTTAATAAATCCAAGCAATCAAAACATGCCCTTTCTGGTTAGTGATTCAATCTTATTCAATACCAATACGAACAATCAAAAAATACTACTTGAAACGTATGGTCAAGATGCGCATTTTTATAAAAAAACCACCTTGCCTTGCAATACAACTTGGACAAACGATAAGCCCTATGTACTCTATGATACTATACAAATTGGTATTGGCTGTGAATTGAAAATAGAAGCCGGTTGCAAAATATACATGCACAATGCCGCTGCCATAAATGTTAAGGGGCGCTTAACGGTGGACGGAACCAAAACAGATTCTGTCTTGATTGCTTCAGATAAATTAGATGCTTCTGCAAAAGCAGATCTTGGTCAATGGGGCGGAATTATTTTCCAGACAACCAGCACAGACAACCGCATTTCTTGGACAACCATACGGAATGCAACAACCGCATTGAAATTATTTTCAGTTGTGGATGCCGATACAATTGCAGAACTAAGTTTAGACCATGTATCGATACTTTATACAAGCAAAGGTTTGATAGATGCGGCGACTGTTGATCTAAATGGTTCAAACATTCTCTTAAGCAATAGTCCGTATGCTGCGCTTAAACACCTAGGTGGTTGTGGTGTTTGGAAGCACTGTACATTCGTAAATTATTCAACACGCTTTGTTAGAGAGGAGCCTTGTTTGGTGCTAGGCGATAATGCTTCTTCTTTAAAGATGTATGTATTTAACAGTATTTTGTGGGGTGATAAAACCGATGAAATTTTGGCAACAAATACGCCTGCACTTTTTGTGCAATCTAGTATTTGGAAGTCAGCCTTTCTTGGAACGCATTCAACTATTTTGAATGCAGACCCTCTGTTTAAAAATAGCACACTATTTAATTTTCAATTAAAGGATACCTCCCCTGCCATCGACCTTTGTTTGCCAGTGGGTATTTCAGACGATTTAATTGGCACCCCAAGAGATGCTAACCCAGATGCTGGTGCGTATGAATTTCAATAGTTAGATAGTTTCTAGATGATAGTTACCAGGTGTTAGACAACAAAATTACAGTGGTTGTTATAATGCAATAAAATTTACCTCACAGGCTATCTTGATTTTTTTCAACCACCCATTAAATTAAATCCTTCTACAATTTTTATTGACTTCGTACGTCTATCTTATCAGTAAATACCTTTCTGAATGTTATGTTTTTACAGGTATATGCTGTAAATTTAAATAGTAGTAAATTTCTGAATTAACTTACTTAAAAATTTAACCCTAAATCTAAAATCTATACCCCGATGAAACGTTTGTTACCACTTCCTCTTTATGCCCTTTTGATTTCGCTTTTATTTAGCTCTTGTGGTTACAATACCATGGTTACGCAACAAGAAGCAGTTGATGGTGAATGGGCTCAAGTTAATGCTGCTTATCAACAAAGAAATGATTTGATTGGCAACTTGGTTGAAACCGTAAAAGGCTATGCTAATTTCGAACAAGAAACGTTGATTAAAGTAACCGAAGCACGTGCTTCAGCAACACAAGTTAAAGTGGATGCATCCCAATTAACTGAAGAAGGTATTCAGAAATATCAAGCTGCCCAAGGTCAATTAACAAGCGCATTGAGTAAGTTACTATCCATTACAGAAAATTATCCAAACTTAAAGGCGGATCAAGGATTTTCAGATTTGCGCGCAGAATTGTCTGGACAAGAAAATAGAATTCTCGTTGCTCGTAGAAAGTTCAACGATGCAGTAAAAGAATACAATACTACAATCCAAACATTCCCAAACAACATGATGTCTGGCATGTTTGGATTCAAGAAAAAAGGATATTTCGAAGCAGAAGCTGGTGCTGAAAAAGCAGTAAAAGTTAAATTTTAAGTATGCCACATTCCTTTTTTAATGCTCAAGAAACTGCTGCACTCAATGAAGCCATTCAGGAAGCAGAGAAATCTACGTCTGGAGAAATACGTTTGCATATTGAAAACGTGTGCAAATACGATGTATTAGATCGTGCTGCAGATGTGTTCGCAGATCTTGCTATGCATAAAACGGAATTGAGAAATGGAGTACTCTTTTACCTTTCCATAAAAGATCGAAAATTTGCAATAATAGGAGATGCAGGCATCAACACTAAGGTGCCTGCAGGCTTCTGGGATTCTATTAAAGAAATTGTTTTAACGCACTTTAAAAACAATTTGTATGCACAAGGTTTGAGTGAAGGAATTAAAAAGGCTGGATCAAAACTAAGTGAGCATTTCCCGTATTCCAACAACGATGTAAACGAATTGCCAAACGATATTTCTTTCAAGAAAAACTAGATGAAAAGCAGATTCTTAATCCTATTTCTTTTTCTGATCTCCTTAGCAGTAGGTGCTCAACAAAGTGATTTTCCTGCAAAACCCAGTCCGCCAAGATTGGTAAATGATTTCGCAGGAATGTTGACGCCAACCGAAGTAAGTGAATTAGAGCAAAAAGTAAATAGATTTAATGATTCTACTTCGATAGAAATTTCTATTGTCATTATAGGAAACTTGGGCGATTACGATATTGCAGATTATGCATTTCAATTAGGTGATTTATGGGGTATTGGTAAGAAGTCGAAAGACAATGGTGTCTTGTTGTTAATTGCAAAAGAAAACAGAAAAGCATTTATAGCAACTGGCTACGGTATGGGTGGCGTATTGCCAGATATGCGTTGCAAACGTATCATCGAATCGGAGTTGATTCCTCAATTTAAACGTGGGAATTATTACAATGGTATTAATTTTTCTGTAGATGCAATCATTCGTTACTCAGCAAACGAATATGTAGCAGACCCTGTACAACAAAAAGGCTTAAAGCCTGGTTATGTATTTCTATTCATACTTGTTGCTATCATTATTATCGGATTTATAAATCGCAAAGACTCAGGGAATAATTCAAACGGAAACTCTGGCAATGGCAGCGGAGGCTTTTTAGGCGGACTTCTTGGCGGAGCTGCTATGGGCAGCAGCTATAGAAATAGTGGAGGGTTTGGTGGATTCGGAGGCGGAAGTAGCGGCGGAGGAGGCTTTGGTGGCTTTGGCGGTGGTGGTTTCGGTGGTGGCGGATCTGGCGGTAGTTGGTAATAACCTGTTATTGTTCATTTTTTACTTAGCATTTGTTTTATTCTAATTAAACGTAGATGGACTGTTATTAAGCGCAGTATTCATTATACGCCTACGAATATAAAGAATGATACAATATTGGCTTTGGAGATACGAATAGTAACACTAGTGTGATTGACGAAATTCTTATTTCCAACAATGGGGCTGGTTAAAAAGTAGTAGCGACTATTGTTGCTACATTATTTGCATTTATTGATACGTACAGATAGTTAATGGCTTACGAAACTCGCAGTGCAAAATCACAACCTGACTATATAGACTGAAAATCACTAAATTTCTTGATGAAATTAAAGAAGACTTTGAAATTTTTGGAGAACGTAAAATTGTATTCAAACAACAACGGAAAAGAATTATCAAACGATATTTCTTTTACTAATAACTAGATGAAAAGCAGATTCCTATTCTTATTTATTTTACTATTTTCTTTTAAAGTAAGTGCGCAATCAAATGATTTCCCTCCAAAACCCAGTCCCGCGCGATTTGTAAACGACTTTGCAGGGCTGTTAAGTGCGACCGAAGCAAATGAATTGGAGCAAAAAGTAAAAAGATTTAACGATTCTACTTCCATAGAAATTGCCATTGTCATAATCAGCAATCTGGGTGATTATGACATTTCAGATTATGCATTCCAGTTAGGCGAATTATGGGGTATTGGTAAGAAATCAAAAAACAACGGTGTCTTATTATTAATCGCAAAAGAAAATAGAAAAGCATTTATAGCTACTGGTTATGGTATGGGTGGCGTTTTGCCAGATATGCGTTGCAAGCTCATCATCGAATCGGAGTTGGTTCCTCAATTTAAGCGTAGTAATTATTTCAATGGCATTAATTTTACGATTGACGCCATTATTCGGTATTCCGAAAATGAATATGCTGCAGATCCAAAGGGCAATAAAAGTTCGCCGGTACCGAATTTGTTTATCATGATTTTCGTTCTCATTATTATAGTTAGTTTTTTCAACTATATAAATAGAGACAAGAAGGGAAATAATAAAAGTAGATCAAAAGGTGGTCGGTTTGGACCAATTATAGGTGGAGGTCTTGGTGGTTATAGTAGCGATAGCAGCGATAGTGACAGTTCTGGTGACAGTTCTGGCGGCGGTGGCTTTGGCGGCGGTGGCTTCGGTGGTGGTGGTTCTGGCGGTAGCTGGTAATTATTTAAGTATTAACAAATGACTACAGAAGAAGCAAAAGTAATCTTTCAAAAATCTTTGACTCATTTTCAAAAACATAATTATAGAACGAATTTATATCAAGTTGAAGCGGAACTAATTTCTGTTTGTTGTCTTACGATTATACAAGACAAGGCCATTCCACAAGCGAATGAATATGCCCTTGCATTCACGAATGCATGTAAGGAAATTTGTGATATCTATACACAACAACATGCAAACAAAGCCATTTGAAGCATTGAGAAGAATATTTTATGGGATGGTTTGTGGGATCAATTGAAAGAATATTTTTATGATAACCATGGATTAAAAATTGGTGAAGCTCCATTTAAATATTAATACCAATAAATTTAAATGGCACAGCCATAATCTTCTAACAAAAATTCGTGACGCAATATCCCAGCACTAGTTTTCAGTCTTAATGGGGATTTCATTGATGATTCATTTATATACTCTTTGAATCAAATCGAATCATTCTTTTGTTTTATATTTGTTGAACAACATAGATATACTAGATTATTTTCGCCTAAGTTCATTTTTATACTCATACACTCAACTATGCAAAAAACCCCTACGATTAAAAGACTTATACATTTTTCAATACTGATTTTATTGTCGAATGCGTGTTTTTTGTACTCGCCCAAACCAACAATAGATACTGAATTTTGGGGAGAATATGTTCCACTTAACCCTTACGCAGGTTTTATTCTAAATTACGATTCAAACGAGTATATAGAAAGTGCAATGAGTCCTTCTGTTTTATTGCGTGAAAATTATGTGAGACAAAGCCGTCCTTTATATTCTGTTGTAGCGTCATGTGTCGGCTATACGGTACATTATATAAGCAGTCCATTTAAAAACCTATTCGAATTAACACTCAAAAAAAGTATGTATGTTGGATATGTATTTCTAAATTTTACTATCCTATTACTCTCATTGTACTTTTTCGATAAGATTGTACGAATACTTACGGATGGCAATATTTCGTATACAACTACACTAATGCTATCTGTTTTTATTGCATCTAACTTTATGACCAAAGCATTTTTTTGGACGGCACATCAACAAATGTTTGCCTTCCTAATTCCCTTGTTCTGTATATATATATCCATCAAATGGCTTAAGGTTATGTCAACGAAAAATATATACCTGTACTTTTTTATGTTAGGTTTAGGTATGCTGATGTACGGAAGCTTTTTAATTTTATTTGTAAGCGCGCTCTTATATCTGTGCTACATCTTATATGATGACAAGAAATTAATGAGCAATCATACATTCGGCTTTCTTTTTATTAGCTGTATACTTTTCTTGCTACCTACGCTATTATGGATTTTATTTTTAAAATATAAAGGTATTGAATACTACAATCATGAGATTGTTCGATACAGGCAACTAGTATGGATCATAGATTCGTTATCTGTTTCTCCAACAAATTTCGCTACTGCTCTGTGTTTGAATTTAGTGGAGTTTATTTCTACGCTTACTATGATGTACATATTTATGGCATTCGTAGGTGTTACTATAATCTTCAGAAAAATCAAAGCGCAGCCTGCTTTTATATTTGATAGAAATACGAAATTGATTTTGCTACAGCTAGGTTGCTTTACGGTTTTCTTTATGCTGCTGGGTTATTATGCGGAACGACTCACCTTCACAATAATGCCAATATTGCTTTGCTTAAGTATTGCTCAAGCAGGTAGCCTATTGAATGCTAAAAAAGCACAAATCGCAATCTTTATTACGGTGTGTGTGTGGCATACTTATAACGTTTTTTCTTATGGGCCATTTTCGTGAAGATACGCTGAATTCCATCTATGGCATGTTACATAAGCTAGGACGTTATATTTTAACACCCATATATCGGTTTATTCGTAATTATCTTTAAATTACTATTCTAAAAGCTATAGCCATGCGATTTTCTATACCTGTTTCACTTTTGATTTTTACACTTGCTTTTTCTGCCACTGCACAGAATTTTCAGCCGTTTAAAAATAAGTATAAATACCAGTATACATATACTGGATACATAATGAACCAAATTAATACTGAGTTAATACATGGGATCGAAGTAGATAGTGCGGTTTTAATTGGTTCTGACTCTATTTTTTATTTTAATCAACTACAAGTAGAATATGCCCCTAGAAGCAATTTCTTTGGGGATTCATTGATCAAGAAAATAAATGGCGAATATCTTTTTCTCGGTTCAAATTATACTCAAACTGACACAGTAATTTTAAAAACACAAGAAATACTTGGTGCGCTGTGGACGTTCAAGCTCAACAATATTTTATATACTGTTCATTATAATAGCTACGAAGAAGAGCTTGTGCTAACAAATCAAATGGATTATGTGAAAACATTCTTAGTTGAAAATACTTCAGGCTTTAAGGATTCAATCAAAATTTCTGAAAAATTTGGCCTTGTATATTCATTTCCATTTTTCGATAATCTTTTTTTTGGCTCTAGCCATTTTAACCTAACGTATATTTTAAATACGAAGACTGGCATAAACAAACTTAATTTCTTTGATTATTTCAACTATGATATTGGAGACATTTTAATTTATCAACCGAACCTTACATATCCGAATCGGCCGCCTGTAGGTAATGATATATTTAAAGTTCTCACAAAAATAATTTCTTTAAACGGCGATACCGTTACTTATTTATTTAGCTTATGTCATATTGATGCTTTCGACGGAAGCATTTATTCTACCAATCAAACCCATTGTAAATTAATAGTTACAGAATGTTCAGTGAATGGGGACTTTCCTTACACGTACCCACTTACTTTTCCCCCAAACAAATATGGAGAGTATCTTACATTTGCTCCTAATATGAATAATAACCGGAGTTTGCTAATAGCGCCTCCTATGGTATTTGAGGCTCCAGTTTCATCATATTCATTTCAGATAGGCAGTGGATTGTCTTCTTATTCATTTTCTGGCAATTCGGGCTTTAATGATGGTATGCCTCTTCCATCTAAAGGTTATGCAAACATACGATACATTAAACAATCAATTTTAGATGATGATTGTAATGGCTTAGAATTAATTCTTGATACAAAAAACCTACAAACGTCTAGTGGGAAACTACTCGTTTCTCCGAATCCATTTGAAAATTCTATCTTACTTAATGCATCAAATTTAACTGTTGGAAATTGGAATCTTCGAATTGTATCTACTCTTGGCGTTGAAGTGCATACTTCCTCAATTGTAATTTCTTCTTCTAATCAACAGATAGACCTTTCTAATTTACCCGCACTTACGGCAGGCATTTATTTTCTAACTCTTGAAAATGAAGGTCAGGTGTATATTCAGAAGATTGTTAAAAATAATTATTAATAATCGTAAAATACAAACGTCGCCGAGGTTTTAAACCTCGGCGACGTTAAATAATGATTCTTTATTCCTACTTCAACTTCTCATTTAAATACCGCGCTGTATGTCCCTTCGTACATTTGAGCATTTGTTCTGGCGTGCCTTCAAAGATCACTTCTCCGCCGCCGTTGCCTCCTTCTGGACCTATGTCAATAATCCAATCGGCGCATTTAATCATTTCCATATTGTGCTCAATTACAATCACAGAATTTCCTTTATTAATCAAGGCCTGAATGGAATCCAATAATTTACGGATGTCATGAAAGTGCAAGCCTGTTGTTGGTTCATCAAACAAAAACAAAATATGGTCGTTTTTGTCTTCGGGTGATTTCCCTAAAAACGAAGCAAGTTTCACACGTTGTGCTTCTCCACCCGATAAGGAACTCGAAGATTGCCCCAGTTTCACATATCCCAAACCTACGTCAGATAAGGGTTGTAGCTTTTCAATTAATTTATTTTTGTCTTTAAAGAAGTCTAAACTTTCTTCAATCGTCATATCCAATACATCCGAAATACTTTTTTCGTTGTATTTGACTTCTAGTATTTCTTGTTTGAAACGTTTGCCATTACAGGCTTCGCAGATTAAATGTACGTCTGCCATGAATTGCATTTCAACCGTTACAATACCTTCACCTTGACACAATTCACATCTGCCACCATCTACATTGAATGAAAAATGGCCAGGCTTATATCCGCGGGATTTTGCTAAGCCTTGTTCTGCATATAAGGTTCGAATGATGTCGTAAGCTTTCACATACGTCACCGGATTGGAACGTGACGATTTGCCAATTGGATTTTGATCTACAAATTCAATTTGCGTTACCTCACGTATGTCTCCATCGATGCGGTCAAACTTACCCGTGAACTCCCCGGAAAAACCAAATATCTTTTGAAGCGAAGGGAATAATATTTTCTTAACTAACGTAGACTTCCCTGAACCACTTACGCCTGTAACAACAGTGAAGGTGTGTAGCGGGAATTTTACATCGATGTTTTTAAGATTGTTTTCGCGGGCGCCTTTTATCTCTATAAACGTATTCCACTTTCTGCGGTGCTTAGGTACTTCAATTGATGTGCGGCCTGTTAAATAATCGGTTGTGTACGATCCGCTGTGCGTTAACATATCATCAATTACACCTTGAAACATCAGCTCACCACCATGAATACCTGCATCTGGACCAATATCAATAATTTGATCCGCAGCACGCATCACTTCTTCTTCGTGCTCCACAACAATAACCGTGTTGCCCATGTCGCGCAACATCTTAAGCACTTCTACTAGCTTTCCTGTATCGCGCGGATGCAAACCAATACTTGGCTCATCCAATACATACATAGAACCTACCAGAGCACTACCTAAAGAAGTTGCTAACTTAATACGTTGAAACTCTCCACCCGAAAGCGATGCTGTTAAACGATTCAAGGTTAAATACCCCAAGCCTACTTTTTCTAAATAGGATAGTCTATTGATAATTTCTTTTAATAAACGCTCTGCAATCTTTGCTTCGTTCTTATGAAGTTTTACTGTGTTGAAAAACTTCACGGCATGATCAACAGACATCAATACAATATCTGTGATTGATTTCTCTGCCACTTTAACATAAGATGCATCTTTACGTAAACGCGTGCCTCTGCAGTCCGGACAAACGGTTCTGCCTCTAAAGCGGGAAAGCATTACGCGATATTGTATTTTATATGTTTGCGTTTCTAAATACGCAAAAAATGCCGTTAAGCCTTCAAAGTACTTATTGCCATCCCAAAGCAATTGCTTCTCTTCTGGACTTAAATCTTGTACAGCTCTATGAATGGGAAAGTCGAATTTAATTCCGTTTTTAATAAGTGGTTTCTGCCACTCATTCATTTTTTCTCCACGCCAAGCAGCAATCGCGCCTTCGTAAACAGACAAGGATTTATCTGGAATAACCAAATCTTCGTCGATGCCCATTACATGTCCAAAACCTTCGCAGGTTCTGCAGGCGCCATATGGATTGTTAAAACTGAAAAAATTTGCCGTTGGTTCTTCGAAAATAATTCCGTCTGCTTCAAAACGATCGCAGAAGTCTTCTGTTACTTTATCGGGTATAACAATTCTGCAATCTCCTTCGCCTTCTGCAAAGGCTGTTTGTACAGAGTCTGCCACACGGAACACCGCATCTTCTTCAACTTTGTTGACGGTATTTCGGTCAATTAAAATCCACGCTTCTGCTTTTGCAGGAATGGCTTTTGTTCCTTTTTCAAGCAGTTCTTCCATCAACACAACTTCCCCATTCAAATACAAACGGGTAAATCCTTTCTGCAACAGTACTTGTAACTCTTCGTGGGGTTTGCGATCGTGTTTTAATTTAAACGGAGCAAGTACCATGAACCGTGTTCCTTCCTCGTATTTAAAAATCCAATCAATAACATCTGTAACGGTATTCTTTTTTACTTCTACTCCACTAAGAGGCGAAATGGTATGCCCAACCCGCGCAAATAATAATTTTAGGTAATCATAAATCTCTGTTGTTGTACCAACCGTGGAACGTGGGTTGCGTGAATTTGCTTTTTGTTCAATGGCAATTGCGGGAGACACGCCTTTGATGTAATCTACTTCTGGCTTCTCCATACGACCCAAAAACTGACGCGCGTAAGAGCTTAAACTCTCTACGTACATACGTTGCCCTTCGGCAAACAAGGTGTCAAAAGCCAAAGAAGATTTTCCAGAACCCGACAAACCTGTAATGACGATTAATTTATTTCTTGGAATGGCAACATCTATGTTCTTGAGATTATGAACCCGCGCACCTTTAATGATGATAAAATTTCGTGGACTCAACGATTCTAAATCCACACTATATGTTTTTTTTTTCACAGCTACTTCTTTCATACATTCAATCTTGGTCATTCGGCAATACACCTCTTTTATAAGGAATACATACTGTTTAAAGTTCCACTTTTTTATTCAATAATCACAATTAAAAAGTACTTAGTACGCAGTATAAAGTATGGAGTACTAAAACAAAAATTTATCTTCTCTGGCGCCAGTCTTATCTATCCTAAACGCAGCTAATTGTTAAACACTGCTATTTCAACAATACAGTAAGTATGAACAGAAAGCGGACTTGTGTCAATCATTTCGCAGTCTTTGACTACATGGCTAAATACATTTTTTAAACAGAGCTAATGAATTAAGGCTTGTAATTTTTTTGAATAATATCGATACTATTTATCCCTCAATCATGTACCCAAGTTAATGACAATGAGCCATCTTTGTACTCCGTACTCTATACTCTGTACTTTCTCCTACTTCTTATAAAACAGCCACAAGGAAAAAAACATCAAGCCCATGGCAGAAATTTTCTTCCAACCAATTTTAATAGGTATCCCTGTAAATATGCCGAAATGATCGATTACGGCACTTGTGGTCAGTTGGGTTATGATTAACAACATCAATACATTACCAATGCCGATTTTAGGAACCATTATAATGATTGCCAAAACATAAAAGGCCCCTAAAATACCACCCGAAAGTTGCCATAACGGAACATCTTTCACCAACGTAATATTCCCTTTTCCAAAAAAGAGCATTGCAATTCCAATCGTTACCAAGCCAACAAAAAAAGACGTGAAAGATGCTTCCATTGTGCCAATCTGCTTTCCTAATGCCCCATTTACGCCTGCTTGAAAAGCAACGGCAATGCCTGCTAAGGCAAGTGTTATAAAGTATGTTGTGTTCATTTTCATGTGTTTTTGAAGAAAGTATAGAGTACAGAGTACGGAGTACTAAGACTTAAAAACAATGTTTTTGATGAATTTGTTTATTATGTGTGGTCTATGCTCTTTAATCCAAGTAATTTAAAATAACAATTCTATTTGTATGTCATGTTATTATCGTTTTCTCGCCATTGAACCACCCTAGACTGCTAATCATCCATCTTTGTACTATGTACTTTGTACTTTGTACGTTTTTTTCCAGTTACTTTTCCCTACCCCTACGTATATATCCTTGTAAATATCATTATTTACTCCTAATTTAGGATTATTATAGCCTTTACGTATAAACCACAAAATACTACCCTATGAGTTAGACCTCTACGTTAACTAAACATGTACGGATATGAAAATTTCAACTGTTTGTGATTCCGCATTGGTATCTCAATATATCCACGGTAACGAAGAGGCTTTTGCTGAACTCATAAAAAGGCACAAATCAAAAGTTTATTCCACTATTTATTTAATTGTCAAGGATCGCTACATAGCAGAAGATCTCTTGCAAGACGTTTTTATTAAGGTCATTCACAAGATGAAAGGCGGACAATATAACGAAGAGGGGAAATTTTTACCTTGGGTTGCTCGTATTGCGCACAATTTAGCCATCGATTATTTCAGACGTACTAAAAGATATCCGACCGTCGTTATGGATGAAGGAATGAATATTTTCGACACCCTGCACTTTTCTGAAGATTCGTATGAAACCACTCAGATTAAAGCAGAAAACGAAAATTTAATTCATTCGTTGATTCAAAAATTGCCTGAAAGTCAGCGTGAAGTAGTAATGATGAGACATTTCTCCGACATGAGTTTTCAGGAAATTGCTGATGCTACTGGTGTAAGTATTAACACCGCTTTGGGCAGAATGCGTTATGCATTGATCAATCTCCGCAAGGAGCTGACACCGCAACCAAAGACGCCTGTGTATGATAAAAACGTTTACCCAAAATGATGTTGTTCGATTTGTTTATGATGAAGTAGGTCCGATTGAACGGACTCAGTTTAAAAGTTTGTTATTAATTGATTCAGATTTTCACCAATTGTATACAAAATACAATAAAATGAAAATGCGATTAGACAAAACAACTCTTGAACCTTCAGAAAATGTCATAAACCGTATTTTAATGTATTCAAAATCCTTTTCTTTGCAACAGTAAATTACTGATATGCTACGCAAAGAACGTTTTGAAAGATTTCTTTCCTATTTCTCAACCCATTCACCCGAACCAGAAACAGAGCTCGTATATACAAATCCATACGAGCTCTTGGTGGCGGTGAGTTTGAGTGCGCAATGCACAGACAAACGGGTTAACCTCACAACTCCGGCTTTATTCAATCGTTTTCCCGATGCCTATGCTTTATCACAAGCAACGGTAGAAGAAGTATTTGGGTACATTCGAAGCATATCCTACCCCAACAACAAAGCCAAACATTTGGTTGGAATGGCACAATTACTCATCAACGATTATAAGGGAGAAATACCTGACACAGTTGAAGAGTTGATCAAACTTCCAGGCGTTGGCCGCAAAACAGCAAATGTAATTGCCAGTGTCATTTGGCATCAACCAACCATGGCGGTTGATACGCACGTATATAGGGTTTCAAGAAGAATTGGATTGGTGCCGCAAACGGCAACAACTCCATTAGCAGTTGAAAAACATCTGATGAAATACATTCCAACGGATCTTGTTTACAAATCACATCACTGGCTTATTTTACACGGTCGCTATACCTGTTTGGCACGCACACCAAAATGCGAAATTTGTCCGCTTACAGATATTTGTATGTATTACGCTAAAAAAATAAAGGCGGAGAAATAGTTTGTACTTATAGTGTTAGGTTAAAAAGGCACATGTATATTATCTATTATATATCCGCAGTACATCGTCTAGCAACTGGAAACTAGCGCCTAGCAACATTTCTTCGTGTTTGGGCAAAAACCAGCGTACACGAATTATTAAAACACAATCCAATAGTTTCACTGAAATGTGCTACTAGAGTTTCATTTTTTATTGTACCTTATCGCTGTATCTTATCCCTGTTATTTTGTGCGGCATTAATGTAATCATCGACAAAAAAGGGCATTTAACAGCTGACTCTATTCAAGCTATGAATGCTGCAACTCTTTATAGAGGACCAGACAATAGTGATTTCGTTTCCTTTCAATACAAAGGGCAGCACATCTTTATTGGCAACAATCGATTGGAAATTGTTGACCGTAATGTACACTCCAACCAACCTTTTCACTCTAAAGACAAACGCTATTCTTTAACGTTTAACGGGGCTATCTATAATTACAAAGAATTAAAACAACGAATATCGAACGATGAATGGCAAACAGAATCCGATACAGAGGTTTTACTTCATTGGATGATGGAAAAAGGTTTAGGAGGATTAACTGAATTGAATGGCATGTTTGCATTTGCGTTGTATGATCGACAAGAAAACAGCCTAGTTATTGCACGTGATCCAAGCGGAATTAAACCAGTGTACTACTATAACGACGATAATTATTTTATTGCTTCTTCAGAAATCAAGGGGATACTTGCTAGCGGTTTGGTTAAAAAAGAATTTAACAGCTCTCAAGTAAACCATTACTTACAATTCAAATACGCAGCAAAGCCATTTACCTTTTATAAAAATATTTTTGAATTGAATGAAGCATCATTCATTAAAATCGATGCGCATGATTTTAAAATAAAACGCTACGAAAGACCTGTAAATATAGCAGACAGCAGTCCCGTTAAAGACCAAACACTCATACATACATGTAATGATTTATTAACAAATTCTGTTTCAAGACAATTGGTGGCAGATGTTCCTGTGGGATTGTTTTTAAGTGGTGGAATTGATTCGACTTTATTGCTTTCAAAAATACATTCTTTAGGACATATCGGGTTTCCGACCTTTACCATTGCGAATGCTTTAAATGAAAAAGCCTACGGAACAAACGATGTTACCTTTGCGCGTTTGGCTGCAAAGAAATATCAATCCGATCATCATGAAATAAACGTGGACTCTAGTATGCTGCAACAACTTCCGGAGTTTGTAAAACTAATTGATCAACCTATTGGAGATTCGGCGATTTTCTTAACGCACGTCATTTCTGAAGAAGCGAAAAAACACATCAAGGTAGCACTTAACGGTGCTGGAGCAGATGAAATGTTTGCTGGCTACAACCGACACCAAGCTTATAATAGTTATCTCCATCATCTGTTGCACAAAAAGACGGCGATAAAATTGATAAAAGGAACCTACAATATTCTGCCCGATGGAGGGAATCATTCGCTCAAAAAAGTATTTCGTTTGTGGAACAAATTTACAGGATTATTAGATGTAGATCCCATTCAAACATGCATGAATTTTTCGTCTTCTGAATACTTTATTCAAAGAGATGATTCAACTCAAGAAGAGGCTGAAGACAAAAACTACGAAGATGTTTCATATTATCTAAATTTTTGTTTGCGCACCGATCGATCAAAATATTTAATTTCCGACATTCTTGCGCTTACGGATAAAATGACCATGCGTTCTTCTATTGAAGCGCGTGTACCTTATTTGGATCAAGAGGTTAAGCAATTTGTTGAAGGATTGAATCCATCGGTATTGTTGAAAAACGGAAGGAAGTGGATACTCAAAGAAGTATTAAAAATGAACGGGGGGGCAGCGTTTTTAAATCGTCCCAAAGAAGGTTTTGGTATGCCTTTTGGGCGTTGGATTAAGATGCCTCAAAATATAAATTTTGTGAAGCAATTGAGGAATAGTCTTCATCCAATTTATGAATGGGTTCCGTATGATACAGTTGGGAAACTTATAGACACACATCTGAACAATAGCAGAGATTGCTCTTCGGAGTTATGGTCTGTGTTGTTGCTTATGAATTGGTATGAAAAAGAATTTTAATGAAGATTTTATACATACATCAATACTTTAAAACGCCAGAAGAAGGCGGTGCTATTCGCTCCTGGCATATCGCTTCGGGTATGGTACAAGCGGGACATGAAGTGCATCTAATTACCTCTCACAACAAGCCCGAACAAATTACAAGACTCATTAATGGAATTACCGTAACGTATCTTCCAATCGCCTACGACAATGCCTTTGGTTTTTTTAAACGAACGATTTCATTTTTACGTTTTATTCTTTCTTCTTATTCGTGTGCAAAAAAAATTGGAGGTGTTGATTTGTGCTATGCTACCTCAACACCCATAACTGTTGGGTTTGTATCCTTGCTTCTAAAACGAAATAAGAACATTCCGTATATTTTTGAAGTGCGTGACTTATGGCCAGAAGCTCCGATACAAATGGGCGTCATTAAAAACAGCTTGCTCAAATATTTCTTGTTCAAACTTGAAAAAAATATTTACTCGCATGCAAAAAAAATTATCGCTTTGTCTCCGAGCATGAAAGACAGTATTGTCAAAATGTGTCCGGCTAAGGAAGTTGTTGTAATCCCAAATATGTCAGACTGTGCATTTTTTCAATACAAAGAAAAAAATGAGTCTTTAGAAAAAAAAATCGGCATTGATGGAAATTTTGTAGTTAGTTATATAGGAAGCGCAGGCCTTTCCAATAATCTTACCTACTTAGTTGACATCATAGATTATTGTAAAAAAATAAAAAATACGGATTTATTCTTTGTCATTCAAGCGGCTGGTTCTGAATTGAATTATATTCAAGATGAAATAAAAAAAATCAATTATCCCTTCGTTAAATTCATCCCTTACAGCAATAAGCAAGGTGTAAAAGAAGTGTTGAACATAAGCGATGCAGTTTACATATCATTCGATTCAAAACCTATATTGCAAACAAATAGCCCGAATAAATTTTTTGACGCACTTGCTGCAGGTCGTATGGTGATTGTAAATACAGAAGGTTGGCTAAAAGATATTATTGAGAAAGAAGGGCTTGGGTTTTATGCAAATCCTAAAATTCCCCAAGATTTCATAGACAAGATTCAACCGTATATAAACGACAAAACTCGCCTGCATGCTTCTCAGAACAATGCCAGACGAGTTGCTGAAGATTATTTTTCAACCGATATATTGGTTGCGAAAGTTATAGAGACAATTTGCTGATTTATTTTTTTGGTTTTAATGGTGGCTTATAACCCGATTCCTTGAATATTTTTCCGGCATCCTTTTGATCCATTAATTCTTGCAGAGTAACTTCTGGGTGTGTGATCATGTACTTGCGTACAATTTGCCAGCCCAACCATCTTCCAATGCGTCCCGGACAATCGTTACTTATTTCATTTACAAATGGACCTTCGCCTGTATATTGCTCTACGATTTTACGGCTTGATTCAAATAAAATTTTACGATCGATAAAATGTCCCCAAATAACAGGAAGATTCGCATCAATCGATTTTAATTCTTTTGAACTGTACCCTATATTTAAAGAATCTTCCAAATCAGGCATCACGCGTTCAACAAAATAATGCGCCTTCCCATAATAAATCATTTCCGCCAATAGTGTTTCGTCTGAGGGGTTATTCTTATTAAATTTTGTTGATATACCTAAAGCGATCATGGGCAATAAATACGGCTTATCGTAGCGGCCCAACATATATTCATATAAGTTTGGTTTGTACGAAGATTTAGGGCCTAAATACCAATCCAAACACACTACAATTGCTGAGTCAGAGAAAGAAATGTCTGGCTCCATTAAACCAGAGTAAATGGTATAAATTTTGGGTTCCTTAAAATCAGTGATATAGTATTCCATTAATTGAAAAGCCGATGCTAAGCCACTTTTAAATTGCTTCATATCGCCCCATGTTGAGTCTACTTCCTTGCCAAAGTTTCTCAAGCCTGGATTGTTATAATAACCAAACATGTGATCAACATCTGCAGCCATGGGCTTTTTAGCAACACCTCTAAGATATTGTTTAAAAAATGGAGGGTTCGCTACCAAAATTCGCTCCATCTCTTCCTTAGTTTGCATGGCCAATAATTGTTTGTCCAACCGAATAACGTCCGCAGCAACAACTACCTCTTCTGCCTCTTCAGGCTTTATAACTTGTTTCTCAATTACATTTGATTCCGACTTTTGATCTTTGCAAGAAAAAAGTGCCGCTGTAAATAGTATCGCTATCCAAAATTTCATATTTTTAAAGATATATTAATTTTAATATACATAACGACAAATTTATGAAAAAAATATCGCTTCTTTTTTTATCTAGCTTTTTAACTGTAGCAAGTTTTGCTCAAGTAACCATTGGCTTGCGTGCTTCATCGGTTGTATGTATGGATCGAGTAAAAGATTTGAACAATGCAGATGGTTATGAATTTAAAAATAATAGTTCAGGTATTCGTTTTGCAGTAGGCCCAACGTTTGATTTTGCAATAAGCGACAATTATGCCTTTTCTACAGGTGCGTGGTATTTAAGTAGAAGATCTGGATTGTCTATTAACAGCCCTTCTGGAGTCACAAATCCAGCCACAAATCCATTTAGCCTCTACCAAGGTTCGGTTGACCAAAAGGATATTGTAAGTCTTCAATCCGTCCAAATTCCAATAACATTTAAAGTGTATACAAATGAAATTACAACCAATGTAAAGTTGTATTTTCAATTAGGCGCATTAGCAACCATAAATTTTTATGAAAAATTTAAAAGTCAAAATTCTAGTTTAGTTGGTGATTATCAAAACAAATACAATGCATTTGATGTGTCTGCCTACATGGCGGCAGGCGTTAATTACCAGATTGGTGAATCGAATGCTTTGTTTGCTGGATTGTATTATAGCAGAGGTCTAACAAACGTTTTGAATAGTAGAACTTCTAATACAACTAATGAAAAATTTAATAAGTCTGCAAAATACAATATGGATTTAATTGGTTTAGAAGTAGGTATAAACTTTTAAAATACGTTATTATTAATAAAAAAATCCCTTTCCGATAATTATCAGAAAGGGATTTTTTTATTAATACGATATTAAAGAATTATTTTTCTGAAGTAACGTATTCTTCGTTTCTATAATCCTCAAGTGTTGCTTCACTTTCCATATCAATATTTTGAGAACCTTCATCTAAGAATTTAAACTCTGTTAAACCCAGAGATGAATCTGTTCGCAATTTCACATAACGGAAATACTTTAAGAACCATTTTGTTCTCTTAGATATAAAGCCCGCTGTAAAATATGCATAAATATATGGATGCAATACCAAGGTTATGTTTTTCTCATTTTGCTTGGTAATGATGTAATCCAACTTGTGTTCTATTTGATCGGTTACTGCAATACTTGCACTGATTTTGCCTGTGCCATTACAGCTAGGACAAACTTCTAGCGTAATTAAATTTGTTTGAGGACGTACACGTTCTCTCGTAATTTGCATCAAGCCAAATTTTGTTAATGGAAGAATCACGTTTTTAGAACGATCGTCTTTCATTTCCAATTTCATGCGTTCGTATATTACTTTGCGGTTATCGAGATTTTTCATATCGATAAAATCCACAACAATAATACCGCCCATATCTCTAAGTCTTAATTGACGTGCTATTTCACGACAAGATTCTAGATTGGTGTGTAATGCTGTTTCTTCTTGGCTGGTTTCAGTATTTGATTTGTTACCACTGTTCACATCAATAACATGTAATGCTTCTGTGTGTTCAATAATCAAATATCCACCGCCCGTTAAACTAACGGATTTTCCGAATAAGGTTTTCAGTTGTTTTTCTACACCCGTAGCTTCAAACATTTTTGTTTTGCCTTGGTGTAATTTAACTAAGCGTTCCTTATCAGGAGCAATGTTTTTAATGTACGAACGGAGATCGTCATACAACTCTTTTGTATCTACATTGATGCTGTCAAAACTCTCGTTCAACATATCTCTTAAGATGGAAGAGGTGCGATCCAATTCGCCAATAATTAAGTCTCTAGGTCTTGCTTTCTTAAGAACAGCAATACCATCTTCCCACGTTTTTACTAAATTTCGAAGATCCTTATCAAGTTCCGCAACCTCTTTATTCGACGCTACTGTGCGTATGATTACGCCGAAGTTTTCTGGACGAATAGAAGAAATTAAGCGTACCAAACGTTGGCGCTCTTCTTTATCTGTAATTTTTTTGGAGACAGAAACTACATTAGAAAAAGGTACTAAAACTAAATAACGACCTGCAAGAGAAATCTCGCATGAAAGTCTAGGCCCCTTTGTAGATATAGGTTCTTTAACAACCTGAACTAAAATTTGGGTTCCTTTATCTAGTACCTGAATTACTTTACCATCTTTTTTTATTTCCGGTTCTAACTCAAACTTTTTGAGTAGCGCCGGGGTGGATGCTGAGGTAATTGCATTTTTTGTAAACTTGCTCAGGGATTTAATCTTCGGACCAAGGTCAAAATAATGCAAAAAAGCATCCTTCTCATACCCAACATCTATGAAAGCTGCATTCAGTCCAGGTACGACTTTGCGTACTGTACCTAAATAGATATCACCAACATTAAATTTACGGGCATGATCCTCAAATTGGTATTCAACAAGCCTCTTATCGTGGATTAGGGCAATGCGATCTCCATTTTGAGACGAACTTATAAATAATTCGTTGCTCACGCTTCTATTTAAATGTAAAAGGTTCTAAAATAGAAATTAGCTGGAATCTGAAAGAAACCAGCTATTTCAAAACTTATTAAGAAAGAAGGGACTACTTCTTCTTATGTCTATTTTTTCTTAGACGTTTTTTTCTTTTGTGTGTAGCGATCTTATGTCGTTTTCTTTTTTTACCGCAAGGCATAATTGTAATCGTTTAAATGTATAATATTATTGATTAGATTCTTTTAAATAGCTATCAACGATTGCTTGAAACTCAGGGTCTTTATCCAACCCTTTTGCTTTTTCAAAGTATTGTTTCGCCTTCTTTTTATTTCCCAATTCTTGATAACTTAAACCTAAGTAAAACGTTCCAGACGCATGTTCTGGATTCACTTCAGTCAAAGTTTTAAAGCGCTCTGCTGCTTTCGCATATTGGCCAGATTGCATAGACAAATATCCCAAATTAAATAAAGCCGTTTGATTTGTCGGATCTTCTTTAATTACATCTCTCAAAAGAGTGACGCCTTCCATTGGGTTAGACGTGGTAACATACGTCATTGCCAATTTGGATTTTGTATCTAAATCTGCTGCATTTAACTCAAGCGCTTTTTTATAAAAGCCTCTTGATTTATCCATGTAAGCAGATTTTTCATTTACTGAAACTAAATCTGATGCTTGCATGAATGCATCGCCTGCAGAAACTAAATTTTTCTCGGTTGGCTGCAATACTGCAATTTCCCCTGAATATTTAGCAACACTATCATATTGGTGGAATTTTGTATAAAACACCAAAATTGAGTCTGCAAAGATACGCTTTTTTTCGTTATTCGAAATGGAATAATAATTCTTTGTTAAATCTTGTATTCTTTTTTGATCGGCATCAGACGCTTTATGCGTGTGCTTCTCAGCCATCATTTTGCCAATCTCAGATAACGAGTCCGATTTAGCAACAGGTGTTTCTGTGCCAGACACCTCATCTTTTTCATTGTGAACCAAGAACTTAGGAAGGCTAAATACAAGTCCAATACCTACTACAGCTATTAAAGCTACAATGATTTGTTTCTTTTGCATGATTAAAGAAGAATAGAAAGAGCCTGCATGTACATACAGGCTCAACTCATTTTATTTCATCAAATAATGCTGATACTAGTCAACTTCTTCGTCAGCAGCAATAAGTTTCTCTGCCATAACTTTTACTTTCTTGCTAGATTTGATTTTCTCAACGAAAACCTTAGCAGGCTTAAAGCTTGGAATGTAGTGCTCATCTATGATGATTGCTGTGTTTTTAGAAATGTTACGTGCTACTTTGCGTGCGCGTTTTTTGTTGATAAAACTACCGAAACCTCTTACGTAGATGTTGTTTCCTTCAGACATAGAGTCCTTGACAACCTTAAAGAATGCTTCTACTGTTGTTGTTACATCAGCTTTGTCAATTCCTGTCTTTTCTGCGATTTCGTTAATTACGTCTGCCTTCGTCATTACTCTATATTTATTAATTATATGATACTTAATTAGTTCAAAAATAGCTTACAAATTTAGGCTACTATTTCGTGAATAAAAAATATATTTACTTAATTAATCCTACATAATTTTGTGTAACATAAGTGGTTAAGCACTTCGTCCCCATGCAAGATCCTACAATGATACAAAAAAAATTCCATAAAGAACTGATTCGATGGTATTTAAAAAATAAAAGAGAACTCCCTTGGCGAGAAACAACGGACCCATATCCAATATGGCTCTCGGAAATAATTTTACAACAGACTCGCGTTCAGCAAGGAATGCCTTATTATTTTGCCTTTTTAACGCAATTTCCCTCTGTTTTCGACCTTGCAAATGCGAGTGAAAAAGATGTTTTATCTCTTTGGCAAGGCCTAGGATATTATTCAAGAGCCCGAAATTTACATAAAACTGCCCAGCAAATTGTAACTGAATTTAATGGCGTTTTCCCGGATTCTTATGTTGGATTGTTGACTTTAAAAGGCGTAGGGCCCTATACTGCAGCAGCAATAGCTTCCTTTGCCTATAAAGAAAAAGTATCTGTTGTGGATGGAAACGTCTACCGCGTATTAACCCGAGTCTTTGGTATTTATGAGGATATAACCTTAAATACAACAAAGAAACAGATAGCCGAATTAGCTCAAAGCCTTATACCCACTAAAGATCCAGACATTTACAATCAGGCAATCATGGAGTTTGGTGCGATGCATTGTACCCCTGCTGATCCCAATTGTGAAAATTGTCCATTTTCAGGGATTTGCGTAGCATATAGTGCGGGCGACCAAAAAATATTGCCACTTAAAGCAAAGGCAAAGGCGAAACAAAATAGATTCTTTAATTATTTTATCATTCGTAATGGCGATGTGGTTTTAATGAAAGAACGTGGTGCAAACGATATTTGGCAAGGTTTGTATGAATTTTGGTTGCACGAAACAGAGCGTATCGTGAGCTTAGACGAACTGCTGCTCGACCAAATAAGACTTACAGAAAAGCATCTGCGTGCGGAATACGGACCATATAAACACATTTTAAGTCACCAAATCTTACATGCATCCTTTTATGCATTTGATGTTCCTAAAATAATATTCAACGCCATAAAAAAGCAATATTCGATGCAAGAAATTAACATAAGTGAAATAACGCAAACCCCAAAGCCTGTTTTGATTACTAAGTGTTTGAGGGCTCATAAATTTTAAGTATCTTTATTATTAATTAATAAATTTTTCAATACAGCTAAAAACAAAAAACTCCCATGGCAGGAATTAACAAAGTAATTTTAGTAGGGCATCTTGGTAAAGATCCTGAAGTACGTGCAGTAGGCACAGATCGTAAAGTTGCAAACTTTTCTTTGGCAACTACAGAATCTTACAAAAACAAAAACGGCGAACGTGTTGACCAGACTGAATGGCACAACATTGTATTTTGGGGGCCAATTGTAGATGTAATTGAACGTTATCTTAAAAAAGGAAGTCAAATCTATGTTGAAGGCAAAATTCGTTCGCGTTCATACGATGATAAAGATGGCATTAAAAGATACGCAACGGATATCGTTGGTGATACTATGACAATGTTAGGAGGAAAACCTAATTCAGAAAATTCTGGAGGGTCGTCTACATCAAACGCATCATCGTCAAGTCCATCTAGTCCAGCAATGGAAAGCGCTGGATCATTTGAGCCGCAAACTAGTGGTGCAGACGATTTACCATTCTAATTTTCACAAAAAATTGTTAATGGAACGATCATCTGATCCTTACCCCATACCTACATACAGTATAGTTGCTGCTTATAACACTCCTATACTATATGCTTAAACAATTGTAAAGTCTGTTGTAAGTAATTTACTTATGACAGACTTTTTTTATTTTAAAACAAACTAATCAATTAACGTTTTATGTCCGAAGGGAATAAACAGAATAAAAAGTCGAGCAATTCATTTTCAAAATGGCTGCGTAAATCAATTGGTATTCCAGAGATTACCGACAGCCAACGCGAGTATATTGAAAAACTAGAGCACGAGTTAGAGTCAACCAAAGGGAAACTTAGCACGCGCGAAGAAAAAGAAATGCTTCGAGGATTGGTGAAATTTGGCAATATCATGGTGAAGCAAATTATGTGCCCACGTATGGATATGGCTGCTGTTGATATTGCATTAACATATCAAGAATTACAACAATATATTAGTACCTGCGGCTTCTCAAGAATTCCTGTATACAAAGAATCTGGTGATAAGATTGAAGGTGTTTTAAATATTAAAGACTTATTTCCGTTTTATAACAAAGACAAAGACTTTCACTGGCAACAATTGATTCGCACAGTAGAATTTATCCCTGAAACAAAACTGATAGAAGAGCTCTTGCGCGAGTTCCAATTGAAACACTTACATATGGCCATTGTTGTGGATGAATATGGTGGTACCGCTGGCTTAATTACAATGGAAGATGTGATTGAGGAAATTGTTGGAGACATACACGATGAGTATGATGATGATATCAAACAATTTGCAAAATTGAGTGATACCAGTTATTTAGTAGAAGGTAAAATGTCTTTGGTAGATTTCTACAAAGCGCTCGAATTAGATCGCGATGTTTTCGCTGAAGTGAAAGGTGAAAGCGAAACCTTAGGTGGCCTATTACTAAACATCAACTCTGACATGCCAAAACTTGGCGATGAGATTACGTATGCGGATTACATTTTTAAAATTGATGCAGTAACAAATAAGCGCATCTTGCGCGTTAAAGTAACCGTTCCTGAAAATGAACATAACAAATAAAACATTTCTTCTTTTATCTTTTGCTGCCTCAATGTTGCTCTTGTCTTCTTGTAATGAAGAAACAACATTTCAACCCAAGCCAAAAGGATATAACAAAATAGATCTACCTGCACACACGTACGATACGCTTAAAGGCGACTATCCATACACCTTTGAATATGCGCACACAGCTATTATTGCGCCCGATACAAGCAAAACAGCAGAACCTTATTGGCTTGATATTTACTACCCAGAATATAAAGCAAATATTCAAATCACCTATAAAAACCCGAAGGGCAATGCAAAATTGCTTGATGAATACATACGGGATTCCCATACCTTAGCAAATAAGCATAATGTAAAAGCATACGCCATCGACGAACTGATTATTTCAAACCCAAATGGCTACGCTGTTAAGGTATTCGAATTAGCAGGTGATGTGCCTAGTCAAATACAATTTCACGTGAGTGATTCAACAAATCATTTCCTACGTGGTGCCGTATATTTTAGAACGTCTACTAAAAATGATTCGCTTGCGCCAGTCATTCGTTATATGAAAGAAGATGTACTACATCTAATTGAAACACTTAAGTTTAAATAATAAAACTAAATTCCAAATAACAAAAAACAAATTCCAAACTACTGAAATCTACATCCGTTTGTTATTTATTATTTGTTATTTGTTTTTTTGAGAAGCTATGTCAACACTCCTTGACACTAAAGTCGAGTTTCTAAAGGGTATTGGGCCGCAAAAAGCTGCGTTGCTTAATACAGAGTTGCGTATTTTCACCTTTGAAGATTTACTGTATTATTTTCCTTTCAGACATGAGGATCGCAGTAAAATCTATCCCATCAAAGATATTCACGAAGACCTCCCCTATATACAAGTTCGGGGAAGAATAACAGGCATATCATCGCAAGGTGTTGGACCAAAGAAACGACTGATCGCTTTTGTACAAGACGATACAGGAATTTTAGAATTGGTTTGGTTTCAGGGTGGTGCTTGGATTGAAAAAAATATTTTACCCAATACCATTTACGTAGTTTTTGGTAAACCCAATCTCTATGGCCGCAAACTCAATGTGGTGCACCCAGAAATGGAAGTGTATTCAGATGAGCATGCGCAAAAAGGATTGCAGGCTGTATACAATGTTACAGAGAAACTAAAAGGCAGAAGCATCGATAGCAAAGCGCTTTCAAAAATAATTGAACGTGTTGTCAAAGAAGTTGCGCCACGCTTGCCCGAAATATTGCCTGCTAACATCATTCAAAACTTCAAACTTATCTCCCGAGCGCAAGCAATGGAGTGGATACACATGCCACCCAATGCTGCGTCTTTAGAGAAAGCAATTGCACGGTTGAAGTTTGAAGAATTATTTTTGATTCAAATTAAATTACTGCATCAAAAAAGTTACCGTAAAGTACATTACAAAGGATTTGTGTTTAATCACATACCAACCTTAAATGTATTTTACAAAGAACATCTTCCATTTGATTTAACTGATGCTCAAAAAAGAGTTATCAAAGAAATCTACAAAGACGTTACTTCTGGAACACAGATGAACAGACTCTTACAAGGTGATGTTGGTAGCGGAAAAACAATTGTAGGTTTTTTATGTATGATCATGGCCATTGATAATGGCTATCAAGCGTGCTTGATAGCACCTACAGAAATACTTGCGGCACAACATTATGAAGGCTTAAAAGAACTCGCTTCTAAAGTAGGCCTAACGGTTGCTAAGCTTACAGGTTCATCCAAGAAAAAAGAACGCGAAGTTATTCATCGTGATTTGCTCGATGGAAGTTTGAATATATTAATTGGCACCCACGCCATTCTCGAAGACATTGTTCAGTTTAAAGAATTAGGGATTTGTATCATCGATGAACAACATCGTTTTGGCGTAGCACAACGTGCAAAACTTTGGAAGAAAAATAAAGAAACGCCTCCACATATTTTGGTGATGACGGCAACGCCTATTCCACGTACGTTGGCAATGACTTTGTATGGCGATTTAGATATTTCTGTAATTGACCAAATGCCAGCAGGTAGAAAGCCTATTTCTACATCGCACAAATACGACAAAGATCGTTTGCTTGTATTCGGCTTTATTCGTAAACAGGTATTGGAAGGCCGACAAGTATACATCGTGTATCCCTTAATTGAAGAATCTGAAAAATTAGATTTAAAAGATTTGATGGATGGTTTTGAAAGTGTGAATCGTGCGTTCCCAGAGTTTCCTATAAGTATTCTTCATGGACGTATGAAGCCCGCAGACAAAGACTATGAAATGCAACGTTTTGTAAAAGGCGAAACAAAGATCATGGTTGCCACAACTGTTATTGAAGTAGGTGTAAACGTACCGAATGCAAGTGTGATGGTGATTGAAAATTCAGAGCGCTTTGGGTTGTCGCAGTTGCATCAATTGCGCGGTCGCGTTGGTCGTGGTGCAGATCAATCGTATTGCGTCCTAATGACGAGTCATAAATTATCAGCAAATAGTAAAACACGTATAGAAACAATGGTGCGTACCACCAACGGCTTTGAAATCGCAGATGTAGATTTGAAACTCCGCGGACCAGGTGATTTAGCAGGTACGCAACAAAGCGGCGTATTGGATTTAAGATTGGCGGATTTGGCTCAAGATGCACATACCCTGCAACACAGCCGACAAGCAGCGATGGACTTGCTAGACAGTGATCCCGATTTATTAAAACCTGAAAATCGTATGCTCCGTGGTTACATGGAATCGAAAAGTAAGAATAGTAAAGAGTGGAGTAGAATTAGTTAAAGGAAGTGGAAGGCTTAATGCGGAAGGCCTAAGGCTTCATACTATACCACTGACCTTTAAATAAATTAATTGTATACTTTTTTAAATTGATAATTTTAAAAACATCATAAAACAAAAAAGGTTCGAACTTTCGCCCGCACCTTTCCTATTCTTTAAATTAATATTTTTATAATTCCTCTTCTTTTTTCTCCTCAACAACCTTTACTTCTTCTGGGAAATACCTTTTCTGAAAAATCAAAATAAGTGCTACACCAACAAAAATCGTTGCATCTGCAAAATTAAAGATTGGCCACAAAGGATAATAACTTCCGCCAATACCAGGTACCCATTCTGGAATAAGACAATTGCAGATATCTACATAAAACATATCAATGACTCTGCCGTGAAACCAAAGCATGGGAGCATCGTAGGTTGGTAGATTTAAGAACACACCATAAAACGTACTGTCTACCACATTTCCCATAGCGCCGCCCAATATCAATGCCACGCACCAAAGGAAGCCTTCGTGCATCTCTTTCTTAGCCATTTTATACAAATAAATAGTTATTACACCCATTGCTACCAAACGGAACAAACTCAAAATAAGCTTGCCGTAATTTCCTGCAATCTTAATTCCGAAGGCCATTCCTTCATTGGTGATGTAATGCAACTTAAACCAATCTCCTAATCGAATGCTCGGGTGTTCGTAGCCTTCAAATGGAAACGTTTTAAAAACCCATAACTTGATTATTTGATCGATTAAAATAACCAGTATGGTAAGTATGAAATATTTTGTGTAACGCATTTTTAAGTTTTAAGTAATATGTTTTAAGTTTTAAGAAAAAGAAATATTGAGAATGGGCCCTCATATAACTTATTACTTAAAACTTAAAACGTTATTTTTCTATTTTCATGATAAGTGTTTGCTCATCCATTTCTATTTCTGTTCCGCCTGTAAGAACATCAACAATATCTAATGACAATGCTTGTGTTTCGGTACAAATATATTCTTGGTTAGAGCGCAATGCACTATTAATTAGCTCGTCATTACGTTGTATGCTAATGCGAATTTTGTCTTGTACTTCCAAGCCCATATCCTTGCGCATGTTTTGAACTCTGTTTACAACATCGCGCGCAATGCCTTCTTGCTTCAGTTCATCACTCAATGTGATATCAAGCGCAACAGTAAGTCCAGCTTCCGATGCCACAGACCAGCCTGGAATGTCTTGTGAACGTATTTCTACATCTTCCGCAGTAATGGCTATAACTGCTCCATCGGCAAGTTTCAAATCGAATGTACCACGCTCGATCGTTGTTATATCATCTGCACTTAAGGTTGCAATTGCATTTCCAATTTCTTTCAGCTTTGCACCATATTCTTTACCTAGTTTTTTGAAATTCGGTTTGATGGTTTTAACGACAATGCCAGAAGTGTCTTCGATGTATTCGATTGTCTTAATATTGACTTCGTTTTTAATCAAATCTTCTACTGCTTGAATTTGTGCTTTCAACCGTGGTTGCAAAATCGGAATTAAAATTCTTGAAAGTGGCTGACGTACTTTTATATTCACCGAAGGTGATTTGCGAATCGAATGCACAAGCGATGAAACGCGTTGTGCCAAACTCATACGTTCTTCCAATTCAAGATCCAAATAGGCATCGGTTACTTTCGGGAAGTCTGCAAGATGCACAGAGCTCACTGTATTTTTCTTACTTACTTCGTTTAAGTCACGGAACAATTTATCTAAATAGAAGGGCGCGATTGGTGCACCTAATTTAGCAACGGTTTCCAAACACGTATATAAGGTCTGATACGCAGCTGTTTTGTCTGCATTGTATTCACCTTTCCAGAAACGCTTTCTATTTAACCGCACATACCAGTTACTTAAATCGTCTACCACAAAATCTTGTATCGCTCTACCTGCTTTTGTTGGCTCATAATCTGCAAATGCATCGCCAACTTCTTTTATTAAGGATTGAAGTTTAGATAAAACCCAACGATCGCTTTCGGTCCGTTCTTTCAAAGGTATCTCTGCTTCAGCAAACGAGAAATTATCTAAGTTTGCATATAGTGCAAAGAAGGAGTAGGTATTTTGAAGGGTGCCGAAGAAACGTCTTTGTACTTCAGTGATGCCATCTAAGTTGAATTTCAAATTGTCCCATGGTTGCGCATTGGTAATCATATACCAACGTGTCGCATCCGGACCATATTTATCAATGGTTTCAAACGGATTTACAACATTGCCTAAACGCTTAGACATTTTGTTTCCATTTTTATCCAACACCAAACCGTTTGCAATTACATTTTTGAATGCAACTTTATCAAACAACATTCCAGAGATGGCGTGTAAGGTAAAGAACCAGCCACGTGTTTGATCGACACCTTCCGCAATAAAATCTGCCGGGTAATTGTTGTCAAACAGTTCTTTATTCTCAAACGGATAATGCCACTGTGCATAGGGCATTGCGCCTGAATCAAACCAAACATCAATTAAGTCTAGTTCACGTTTCATCGGCTTTCCAGAATCACTCAGTAAAACGATATTGTCTACATAAGGTCTGTGTAAGTCATTTATTTCTGTTGCTGTTTCAATACCGGCTTTTTGTGCTTTGGCAATTTCAGCTTTTAATTCTTCGATTGAACCAATACATTTTTCTTCTGAACCATCTTCTGTACGCCATATCGGAAGGGGTGTTCCCCAATAGCGTGAACGAGACAAATTCCAGTCTACTAAGTTTTCCAACCAGTTACCAAAACGTCCTGTACCGGTAGATTCTGGTTTCCAGTTGATGGATTTATTCAATTCAACCAAGCGATCTTTTTTCGCAGTGGTCTTGATAAACCAAGAATCTAATGGATAATACAACACCGGCTTGTCTGTTCTCCAGCAATGCGGATAGCTGTGTTCGTAACGTTCTACTTTAAATGCACGATTGGCTTCTTTCAATTTAATTGAAATGCGTTCGTCTACACTTAAGTATTTATCTCTACCTTGTTTGTTACGTTCTACTTCTTTTTCTTCGTCTGTTAAATATGCTTCTTTCACATACTCTCCAGCGAAGTCCGTAACTTCTTTAGTGAACCTACCTTGTCTATCTACTAAAGGGTATTCATTGCCCCTGTCGTCTTTGGTAACGATTGAAGGTATGCCTGCTTGTTTAGCAACACGCGCATCATCCGCACCAAAGGTTGGTGCTATATGTACGATACCTGTTCCATCTTCTGTGCTTACAAAATCACCTGCAATCACGCGGAAAGCAGCAGTATCAGGTTGTAAGTACGGCATCAATTGTTCGTATTCCACCCCAACAAGATCTTTTCCCTTAAAGGAAGAAATAAGTTTGAATGGAATCAATTTGTCACCTGATGTATATTCTTCTAATGAAATATCTTTTGCCTTGTCAGAAAAATATTTACCCATTAATGCTTTCGCAAGAATGACTTGTATGGGTAAAAATGTATATGGGTTGAATGTAGAAACCAATACATATTCAATATTCTCCCCAACAGCTAAAGCGCTGTTAGAAGGAAGTGTCCAAGGAGTTGTTGTCCACGCAATAAAATACGTTTCTTCCGTTGCATTAGGAACCTGAATTTTAGAGTTTGGCTTCAATTTGAATTGCGCAACTGCACTTGTATCGCGCACATCTTTATACGTTCCTGGTTGATTTAGTTCATGTGAACTTAAACCGGTACCTGCAGCAGGCGAATAAGGCTGAATTGTATAGCCTTTGTATAATAAATTTTGAGAATGGAATTGTTTTAATAAATGCCAAACCGATTCAATATAATTATTTTCGAATGTGATATACGGTTTTTCAAGATCAACCCAATAACCCATTTTTACAGTAAGTTCATCCCACTCGGATTTGTATTTCATTACCGATTCGCGACATTTCTTATTGTATTCTTCAACAGAAATTTTCTTGCCGATATCTTCCTTTGTAATACCAAGCTCCTTCTCAACCTGCAACTCAACGGGCAAGCCATGTGTATCCCAGCCGCCTTTGCGTTTTACTTGGAAGCCTTGCATGGTTTTAAAACGACAGAAAATGTCTTTTACTGTACGGCCCATTACATGGTGTATACCTGGTGTTCCGTTCGCAGACGGTGGACCTTCGTAAAAGGTAAATGTTGGCTTGCCTTCTCTTGTGTCTATGGATTTTTCAAAAATATTATTGTCTTTCCAGAACTGTTGAATTTCATTTCCAACTTCTGACAGTTCGGTTTTCTTTTCGTTATACTTCACGGCTCTCGTCGTTTCTAGGTGTTTTAATTTCTAAACGCATCAGATCGATTTCTACATCGTCGTCTTCTGTATGCAATTTTTCGTGTTTATCCTTTATGATCGGATATAAATTGATTTTCTCTCCCTTACTAAATGTCAATAACAATGCGGGCAATACAATTAAATTTGTAAACATGGCAAAGAACAAGGTTAAGGAAGTTAAAATTCCTAAAGCTATTGTTCCGCCAAAATCAGAGAATGCAAAGATTAAGAAACCACAGAACAATACGATAGATGTATAAATCATACTAACGCCTTCTTCTTCTAAAGATTTCACAACAGCTTGCATTGTGTTTCCTTTATAATGCTTCAATTCTTGTTTGAACTTACTCAAATAGTGTATCGTACTGTCAATGGATATACCGAAAGATATGCCGAAGATCAATGCTGTACTTGGCTTCAACGGAATATTAAACAAGCCCATAATTCCGGCAGTTAAAATAATTGGAATAATATTCGGTATTAATGAGATGATAATAATTTTTGGATTCGTAAAGATGAACGCCATCATCAGCGAAATCAAGCCAAAAGCCCATACCAATGATTCTGATAAATCGTCAATCAAATATTGATTTCCTTTTAAGAACAATAACGTTGTGCCCGTAATGTGTACTTTTTGATTGGCCGTATCCGGAAATATTTCACGTGTTTTAGGGATGATATTTTTCTCAACAAGTTGCTTCATTTTATCTGTACCAATATCTGCAACCTTACACGTAAATCGAATGTACTGGCCCGTAGAGTCTACGAATGAACGCATCAACTTGTCTTCCGATTTGTCATTTGTCTTCATAAAAGAAGCCAGGCTAATCATTTCTTGCTTTGTCGGAATTTCATAAAATTCAGGGAGCCCATTGTAATAAGCCTGCTTCGCTCCTTTGACAATGTTCAATACAGAAAGTGGTGGCGATACGTTGTTTAATGATTTCAAATAGGTTTCCAATTCATCTAACTTTTTCAAATTAGCAGGAATTCGAATTCCTTTTTTCTTTCCTAAATCGACGATAATTTCTAAGGGCATTACTCCTTTAAAATGCTGTTCAAAAAATGACAAGTCTGTTTTTACTCCGCTACTTTTTGGAAGATCATCAACCATATACGAGATAACTTGTATGCGATAGATCCCTACTATTGAAAGTGCGATAATTAAACACGTAATAATATATACAACTGAACGATAACGCAACACGATGTATTGCAACATATTGTTTACACGTCGTAAAAAACGCAAATCTAAATGTTTTAATTGTTTGTCGTTTGGTGCGGGCAAATAACACAACATTGTAGGAATAACAACCAAAGAAATTACAAAGGTAGCGGCACTTATTAAACCTGCAACCATACCAAACTCTTTGATGATAATAATATTTGTAAAATATAACACCAAAAATCCTACAGCAGTATTCATGTTGGTCATGAAGGTTAAGAAGCCAATTTTCTCAACAATTCTACTGATGGCTTTTATTTTATTTCCATGCTTGCGGTATTCTTGATGGTACTTATTGTACATGTAAATACAATTGGGAATACCAATTACAATAATTAATGCGGGCAACATACCTGTTAGTATGGTTATTTTATAACCCAACAAAACAATGGTACCCATTGTCCATATTACTGTAACAACAATTACTAAGAAGGTAAAGAATACTGCGTAGAGGTTTCTGAAAAAGAAAAATAATATAAGTGAAGTTACTAAAACAGATAAGACTAAGAAGAACTTAAACTCTTTTTGAACATCACGCACCATAATGGTACGCACGTAAGGCAAGCCTGCAAAATGTGTTTCAATATGAGTGTCTTCTTTGAATTTAGCCGACAAGTCTAATATGTCTCCAACTATTTTTTGTCTTCCGTTGGAATTGAGTTGTTTCGCATCAATTGATATGGCAATAAGAGCCGCGTTTGTATTCGAATTTGTAATTAATCCTTTGTAAAATAATTGATCGTTTGCTAATGCTATCAAGGAGTCTAATTCATGCTGAGAAGTGGGCCTCTTAGTAAAAATTGAACGTACGTCTAATTTAGAATTTATGGTGTCTTTGGTTAGCATTTTTACGGTTGGTAACGATATTGCATCATTCACGCCAGCTGTATTTTTTATTTCAAGACATAAGTCATAAAATCTATTAAAGGTTTCCAGTTTAAAAATTTTGGGGTCTTGAATTCCCACAACCATAATGTTTGCATCCTCTCCAAACATTTTTTTGAAGCCCTTGAAATAAATCATTTCAGGATCTTCTTGAGGAACCACCTTTAAGAAATCATATGTTATATCAATTTCTGTGGCTTTATAAGCCATGAATCCTGTAATAGAACCTGTTATTATTAAAAGTATCAATCGATACTTGATAATGAAACTCCCTAACCTAACCCACATATAGTATTTTCAAATAATTAAGGTGGCTAATTTAAGCAAATTTGCTGATATCTGTATTGAAAAATATGCTCGGAAGGCTAATTTAATATATTGACAATCTGATTATTATATAAAAATGTATGTTTTTTTACAAAATTATATAAAATGATGAATTCTCAGATAGCTTTTAAGAGCAATAGAGATAGGGGTTTTCCATTTATCGCCAAGCATTTAATCGTATACCCTAATGACAACTTCTTCGTTTAAGCTAAAAAATACGCAGAAATGATTCAAATAAAAATTCCGTGTGAGGCTAGTTGGAATGAAATGACTCCAAAAAATGAAGGTAAATTTTGCAGAACTTGTGAAAAGGTGGTGGTAGATTTTAGTCGGATGGATGATTTTCAGATTAAAGAATATTTTACAACACATTCACAGCAAAAAACCTGTGGTAGATTTTTAACAACACAAATTGATCGTCCATTAGAACCGCAGCCTAAGTCAAAAAACTTATTTAAAAGCTTGCCTCGTTTTTCAGCATTTAATTTCTTTGTAGTCTTTTTTGCGAGTTCTATTTTATGGCTGAGCAGTTGTATTAAAAAGAATGTCGTAACAGGGGAAGTAAATAATAATGAATGCGAACCAAGACTAATGGGCGATACAATCATAACGCCCATATTGAAGCCGGATACAACAGCAGCCATCAAGGAAGATACCATTAATTTTATTTCTGGTGAAGTCGCAGAAACCATTCCCGTTAAAATGGGAAAAATTAAAATAGCGGATACGCTGTCTCAAAAAGTGGTTCGAAAGAAATAATTACGCTTCAAAAAAATATTCGTAAGCAGTTCCAACAAAAGATTCCTTTAATGCATCATAGTTTTCAATTAAAGAATTTAACGATTCTGCATTTTGGCGATTCAATAAAGAAATAGGTTTCTGCTTAGATATTCCTAGAAATTTTTGAATTTGAAATAATGTTTCATTTGGTTGCTCGGTCAATGTTTCATAATCTACTTCGAATACAGGTGTATTGTGTATTTTTAAAATTGATTGTGTTTCGAGTTCCCATTTGGCATACTGTTCGAAAGTTTCAATACATTCCCTTTTAGATAGACTGATTTTTTTATTAGGTGTCGTTTCCTTAATGACTGCTATACTTGACCATTCCTGAGTCTTTTGAGCAATCCGTAACGAAACATATACACGTAACAGGTTTCTACGATGAACCTTTATGATGTACATCCTGGGGTCGCTTAATAAATCAATAAATAGTTTTTTCTTAATGGGCTCATCCATGTATTCATAAAAAAATTTAAGACCCACCGCTCTAATTGTTTTAGAGTATTCTTTTAATAACAAGTTCTTATCTGCTGTTACCGAAAATGATTCATTCAAAGATAAAATTCGAGTATGTGAATTTAGGTACGTATGCAACAAGGATGAGCCGGTGCGTGGATGACTCAAAATTAAAAAAATGGAATAGTTTGTATGCTTATAAAATGGAAATGCATTCAGTGCCTGTTTGATTTTTATAGTAAGAAATACACGTAAATACCGACCACTAACGATTTTCATACAATGAAAGTACCTGTTTTGTTTAAAAGAAAAAAGTATAAGTGATAGAGATTGTGATTAATTCAATTTAAATTCACCTTATTATATAAAAAGATATTTTTATTGATCGATGCTTCAAAAAATAACCGTAACATTTTTTTCAAAAGTTTTAAATGCCCTGTTGGGATTTTTAAATGCGATTTTGATTACGCAATTTTTAGGTGCCGATGGAAAAGGAGTTACAAGTTTATTTATGGCAAGCGTAGGCTTATGCATTATGTTTTGCCAACTCATGAGTGGGAATGTATTGGTATTCTTGTCATCAAGGATGGCTACTTCAACCTTATTGTTTGTTAGTTATGCATGGTCCATGCTTATTTCAATCGTATTGCCCATGTTGCTTTTTACATTTCATCTGTTACCTTCCGAATATTTGATTGACTGTATAACAATCAGCACCTTCTATGCTTTATTTCATGCACATACATTTATTTTACTAGGGAGAGAAAAAACGCATCTTTATAATATATTGACTCCACTCCCATTGCTCTTACAACTTATTACGGGTGTGATTCTTTTTATTGTATTGCAGAGCCACAATATTACACTGTACATTCATAGCTTAAACTATGCTTTCGGCTTGAGCTTTATAATAACTCTTTTATTTGTTCTCCCCAAAATTGGACCTATGCTATTTCCGAATAAAAATTCCATTCGCACTATTTGGAAAAAAGGGCGGCAAGCGCAATTGTCAAACATCTTATTTTTCTTCAATAATAGAATCTTCTTTTATCTTCTCGGATTCTATTTCTTGCAAACACAAGTTGGTATATACTCAGTCGCCATTATGTTGATTGAATCCGTCTTATTAATTGGCAACAGCTTTTCGTTAATGTTATATGCTCGAATTTCAAATACTGTTTCATTAATAGACTCCATTCTTATAAGCAAAAAATATATGCTGATAAGTTTTAGCTTAACCTTATTTGCATTGGTACTTATTGCAATTATCCCTAATGATGTCTATGTTATTTTATTTGGAAAAGATTTCTCCGTTGTTAAAAAAATTGCACTTTACCTATCTCCAGGTACGCTTTTAATGAGTACGTATTATATCACAAGTTCTTATTTCAGTGGCATCGGCAAATATGCTTACAATAATTTCGTTGTGGGTTTGGGGTTATTGCTAACTATTGTTGGAGGAATAATTTTTATTCCAAACGGAGATATTTTTACGGCTGCGATTATTACGTCAATTGCCTTTAGTATTATTGCTCTTTGTAGTTTATGGCAATTTAAAAACGAGATGTTGTTGCATTCAAAATAATGCACGAACGAATTTAAATTGTTTTTCGAGTCTGTTCGAATTCTTCCCAAATGGTTTTCAAAATTATAGCAGCAGGCTGAATGGAATTTAATTGCGCGCTCACCTGTCCAATTTCCAATTCGCCTTCATCTAAATTGCCTTCAAAAATACCTTTCTTTGAACGGCCTTTTGCTAATACTTTTTTTAAATCTTCTACTGATGCGCAGTTCAATTCAGCCTGTTTTACCTGATCGTAAAATGCATTTTTTAATAAACGAACAGGTGTTAATTGTTTTAAGGAAAGAATCGTTTCACCTTCTGAAGCACCGATTACTCGTTGTTTGAAAAATGTATGCGCAGAGGATTCTTCACTCACGGCAAAAGCAGATCCAACTTGTACTCCTTCTGCACCTAAGGCAAATGTAGCCAACATCGCACGACCAGAAGCAATGCCCCCGGATGCAATCACAGGAATTGTTACAGCATCTACAATACATGGGACTAAACAAAGGGTTGTGGTTTCTTCTCTTCCATTATGGCCGCCTGCTTCAAAGCCTTCTGCAACAATTGCGTCTACTCCTGCTTGTTGGGCTTTCAATGCAAACTTCGTACTTGACACCACATGCACAACCGTTATGCCTGCCGCCTTTAATCTTGCAGTATAGGTTCCAGGATTTCCTGCAGAGGTGAAAACAATTTTAATATTTTCTTCAACCAATATCGAAATATGATCTTCGATATGTGTGTACAATAATGGAAGATTTACACCGAACGGTTTATCTGTTGCCTGTTTGCATTTTTGTATATGTTCTCGCAATACCTCGGCAGACATCGAGCCAGCACCAATCAACCCCAAGCCTCCAGCATTACTCACCTCAGAAGCCAAACGCCAGCCACTGCACCAAACCATGCCTGCTTGTATGATGGGATATTGTATATTAAAAAGTTGTGTGATTCTGTTTTGCATAATTTCTGATGAAAATTCCAAAGAACAAAATACAAATATCAAACGGATGTAACAAGTAATAATCAAGTGCTACAAGTCCCCTTTTAGGAATTCTAAAATTCAAAACAAACCTATAAGGCTTTATATTTTTAACCTATTCTGTAACCATATACATTGCTGTATTTTTAAGGGCGGCTGTGTCAATTATCGAAACCTTATAGGTTATCTTTTCTAGCCAAATTATTTACTTGAATGTATTTTTTTATAACATCTAATATTCCCAATCACAATTAAGACTGCCTGTCTCTTTTAAATGAAATTTTAAATAATTTTCTTTACCCCCAAACCAATGTACAACATCCTCTCGCTTCAAAAGCGTTGACTTTTCAGATACTATTGCATTGAACGAACTAAAGTGCCAATCTTCAGCTGAACCAATAAATCCATGCTTAACTGGATTTTGATGAATGTAATTAATAACAGAAGTTAAATATGATTCGGAATCGACTTTAAACCTTTTTGTATAGTCAATCCAAAGCGCTCCTTTTCTATTGTACTTTATGTTATAAGCTTTTGCATAAGCGTTAAGCAAATTACTTATTTCTTGCATAACAAGCTTATGAAAATTCAATTTGTATTTAGGATGGGCTTCTAATGTTATTTCAGAATGCGTTTTAACTAAAAAATGTATATGATTGGGCATTAAACAGTAAGCTATCGTACTGAAAACTGATGAAGAATAGTGTGCATATTTCTCTAAAAAGTAATGGTAATTCCCTTCGGTTCTAAACAAATTCTCACTGCCTACAGCATGATTGATAACATGGTAATATGTTGCTGGTTCAAAATCAATTAATCCTTTCATGTGACTTTTTTAAAAAATATTCTTGCACGTTCCAATCAAACCTATAAGGTTTTTTATCTTAAAGTTATTCTGTAACCAATAACACTACTGTAGTTTTAAGAGCCGCAATCTCAATGAACAAAACCTTATAGGTTTCGATATCCTATTAAGCAAATTCTAATTACGAAAACTCGTCCAAACCTTTTATAAAATTCCTTTAAGAAGTATTTATCCTTCCTTCAAAAAAACCTATAAGGTTTTATATCTTTAACCTATTCTGTAACCAATAAGACTACTGTAGTTTTAAGAGCCGCAATCTCAATGAACAAAACCTTATAGGTTTCGATATCCTATT